>Ga0172362_10000356_pt1 | contig 36828 bp, 28 predicted proteins | sample LakKivs1_kivu2a2_FD_114534 | JGI IMG/M metagenome (GOLD analysis project Ga0172362, IMG submission 114534) | Sediment microbial communities from Lake Kivu, Rwanda - Sediment s1_kivu2a2 | ecosystem: Environmental > Aquatic > Freshwater > Lake > Sediment | place: Rwanda: Western Province, Lake... | reverse complement strand
GCGATATCCTTGTAAGCCACAGCCAGCACGCGGAACCCCTGCATGTTAAGGTCGTCGCACTCCTGCTTTAACTCCGTCAGGAGAATGTCCTGTATCTCCAGCACCTCACCGTCTATCTCGAATTTCGTGCAGCGCTTGAAAATTTCCTCGGGCGCACCCTTTGCTATCAGCATATACTTTGAATCGGTAGAGACAATCACCGACATTATCCTCCTGGAAAAATCAAAAGGGATCTCGTCGACCTTACTGTATCCCTCGACCGCAAGTTTCTCGTGCTTCAATATGGCGCGGTCCAGTATGTTCCTGAGGCCTGTCTGGTAATTGCTGTTCACGTATGCCATGCGCAGGACTTCCTCGTTGTCCTTCCTGACAACATCGCAATGTCTCTCCAGTATTATCCTGTCCAGCGTCAGAGTTCCGGTCTTGTCTGTGCACAGGACGTCCATTGCGCCGAAGTTTTGTATGGCATTCAGCCTTTTTACTATCGTTTCTTTTTTCGACATTGCCAGTGCGCCCTTGGAAAGGTTCAGCGTCACTATCATGGGCAGCATCTCCGGCGTAAGTCCAACGGCTACTGCCAGCGAAAACATCAAAGCATCGATCGGATTGCCCTTTAAAAACGCGTTTATGGCGAAAATAACTACAACAAGAACCAGCATCACGCGTATCATAAGCCACATGAAGCTCCGGATACCCTTGTCGAAACTGCTTTGCACCTCCACGGAAGCCAGTTTCTTGGAAAGTTCTCCGAACTCCGTTGCCAATCCTGTCTTGACCACCACACCCAGCCCGCTGCCGCTCACCACGCTTGAACCCATGAATGCGATATTACCCAGTTCTGCCGGAGCCGTGCGGCCAGCAGCAGGGACATCGGCTATCTTCTCTACGGGGAACGATTCTCCGGTAAGCGACGCCTGGTTTACGAACAGGTCAACGCAGGAAACAATCCACAGGTCCGCAGGAATCATGTCGCCTGCGAACAGATCGACGATATCTCCGGGCACAAGCTCTCTCATTGGTATTTCCTTTGATTTTCCGTTGCGGTAAACCGTTGCGGTGGCGCGGACCATTTCACTCAATTCTTCCGCTGCCTTGCCTGCCTTGTGCTCCTGTATAAATGACAGGAATACACTCAGCACTGCCAGTGAAGAAACAACGATAGCGCTTATTTTGTCTCCGAAAAACAGGGAAAAACCGGCTATAATCAGCAGGACCATTACGAGGGGATTCAGGAACATTTTCAGAATTTTTAAAATGACGCCGGTCTTTTCCTTCTTCGCAGGCTCATTGTAACCGTAGGTTTTAAGTCTGCGCTGGGCTTCCTTATCGGTTAACCCGGTTAATGAAGTCTCGTAATCCTGCAGCAACTTTTCCTTTGTACAGCGTATGTATTCCGAATTTATTATAGAATTATGGTTTTCCATGGATGCGATATTTTATCCTAAAACAGGCATTACAGTCAAATGAATATAACAAAAGATTGGTAACAGCATGTTAAGCTGGTGTTTCGCAGCCGTCAGGCGGATTCGCCCGCTAATTCTTCCGGGAGTTAGAAATTCAGGTAATATTTTACGCCGGCGTTAGCGCTCCATCCGTCAACAAAAAGCCCGTCGTCTTCCATCTGAATACCACAGACACCGACCTGCTCAGGATCGGAGAGTTTAGTGCGTCCAAGCAGGCAGGCGGCTTCACCGTAAATACTCAAAGAATTCGTGAAGTTCAACTCCAGGCCGGCCAGCGGAGCAACTGCCAGCAACGGAGTGGCGGACAATTCTTTTTCTTCCCAGTCGTAGTATTTAGCCGATACAAAATTACCACTGCCATCAAGAGATCCTTCATCTCTGTCAGCCGACATCACAATACTGAACTTGTTAATACTGAGTGCCACGCCTAAATAAGGATTAAGTAAATCATGCTCTGTATTGAAGAGCGCCTTGCAGGAAAGATAAACTTTTGGTTTCAGAACAAACTGTGTCAGGCTAAGCTGTGACTTGACATGGCAGCGGTTGAGCACGCCGTTCTGGTCCAGTCCGTAAACATTATTTGTGTCGACAGGAACCCTGTTGAAAAAATGCGCCACGTTTATATCCACGCCGAAATAAAGCAGGTGAATCGATTGAAAACTCTGCTTGTAGGAAAGAGTCAGGTTGAGAATTGTGTCACCGCCTAATTCGCCTATATCTTGAGGGACCGTAAGCCAATTATTGCAAAAGGAAGCTCTATAATGGGCGCCATATACAGGCGAAGAAGCATAACCCCAGCCAAATCCAACCCGTGTCACACTGAAATTTTCTCCGGAGAATTGTTTGGCATAAATAACCGCGCTGCTGGCGACATCAATCAGATGAAGGTTAAGGATAAAACGCTGGCCTGATACTTCAACTGAACCGTAAAAGAAACCCTGGACACCGATTAATTTGCCGGTTTTGACCATTTCCCCGGAATCAACGGCGCCGGTCAGGGATAATTTCTGCTCTTCCAGGAGTGCCTGAAGCGCTTTACGGTCGATTACCTGCAGTGTTCCGCTGGACAGCAATACCTCTGTCAGGCGATCCTGCAAACTGACTACGTCGACTTTCTTGTTTTTGTCAGGTTCAATCGTATAGACAGCAACCTTTTTGACATCCGCCGGGATATCCGACAGAGTGGGTTTAATCTTCGACAACGCTTCTGTAATCATGTCATCGAGGTCATCGGCATAACTGCTGGTGATAAAAACGTTCAATGCAAAACCTGCCAGTAAAAATCCGGCTGCGTACCGCAGAACTGTTTTCCTGAAAATAGATTTCATTTTTTCCTCCTTTTTACTGCGTCAATTTTAACCTATTTCCAATCAAAGTGTCAACCTGTTACCTCTTAAAAAACAGGAGTTGGCGCAGATGCCGACTGTACGCTCTTCGACATATAGGGAAAGACTCTCTTTTACCGTGCGGTTGAATTCCTTCCGGAATTTTTCATTCACTGCTTCCGCAGGAGGCACCTTCAGTTTCAGGAAATTTACAAAGCGTCCATTCTGTATCACCCTGAAATCCAGGTGCGGTCCGGTTGCCATGCCTGTTGCACCCACATACCCGATGACCTGTCCCTGGTTCACCTTCACACCTTTTTTGATCCCCTTTGCAAATGCTGAAAGATGCCCGTAACAGGTCTCAAAACCCTGGTGGTGCCGGACCTGCATATATTTTCCGTATCCGCCCTTCCATCCTGCATATTCAATAACACCCTCGCCCAAGCTCGAAACCGGGGTGCCGGTCGGAGCACCATAATCAATCCCCAGATGAGGCCTGTAAGTTTTGAGTATGGGATGAAAACGCGACATTGAAAAATACGAGGTTATTCTCCTGTAATTCAAAGGCGACCTTAAAAAGCTCTTGCGCAGTGCATCACCGTTCGGCGCGTAATAATCCCCTTTGCCGGACGGATCTTTAAAGTAAACAGCGGTGTGCGATTCTTTCCTTCCGCGGTACTGCGCTACAATGACATGCCTGGTTTTCGGAACGATTTTACCCTGCGAAACCTCTTCCTCCCAGACCAGCAAAAACATATCGTCGACCCTGCAGTCGGTCAGGAAATCTATCTGCCACGCAAAGATATCCGCCAGGTCCATTGCCAGGTCAGGTGAATTCAGCCTGTCGACAATTGCAGAATAAAGCGACGTAGTTATCTTGCCGCTTATTGCCTGGATTCTTTTTCCCTGTTCGATGAATCCTGATTTACCTGCTTCTGCCCCGCGATTCAAAATCCAGCGGACAAAAAACAGGCTGCTGATCCCAGCGACAAGTATCAGGACCCGGATAAAAAGCTTCCGCTTTTTACTGCTCTGTTCAATCGGGGAATTTACAGGCATTTCCATTTTTTAGTTCCTGAAAAATTTCTCGGCTTCTCCGACAACATAAAAAGAGCCGGTGATGCAAACCATGCCGTTTTCTCCTGCAGAGGCAATTGCTTTTTTTACTGCCAAGACAACATCGGGTTCAATAAGACAGTGCCCGGCATTCCAGAGTTCCTTGATTTTTTCAGGCAATGCAGCCCTTGGGTTGTCGGACGTTCTCGTGAAAATAACCAGGTCAGCCAGCGGACTCAACTCCCTGCCGAAAGAAGCGATATCCTTATTTATCGCCATGCCCACAACCAGAATCAGGCGCCTGAATTTGAAAAGTTTTTTCAGGGAATCAGCCAGAACCCTCCCTGAGGCGGCATTGTGCGCGCCGTCCAGAATCACCATCGGCTTATGCTGCCTGATTTCCAGCCTGCCAGGCAGTCTGACTGCCCGAAGCCCTTTTCTGATTTTGTCCGCGGAAATTTCCGGATATGCGTTCAGAACCAGTCCTATGGCCATCATTGCATTCCCTGCCTGGTGTGTTCCGAGCAATGGAACATAAAACCTCTTTTCTCCCTTCCAGAAAGGAGTGGCAATGCCTGCAATATTTCCTGAAAGGTCAGTCCTGACAACTCTGAATCTGTATTCCCTGCCCAGGCAAAAAAACCGTGCGTTTTTTTTCCGGCAGACTTCCTCAATCACTTTCATAGCTTCGGGTTCCTGCTGTGCGCTGACAACCGGAATTCCTTCCTTGATAATCCCTGCTTTTTCCCCGGCAATGGATTCCACCGTATTTCCCAGTTCTGACGTGTGGTCCATGCTTACCGGCGTTATTCCGCAGACCTCGGGAGTTATAACATTTGTAGCGTCCAGCCTCCCGCCAAGCCCTACTTCCACGACCGCAACATCAACCTTCTTAACGGAAAAATAAAGGAAAGCCAGGGCTGTGTAAACCTCAAAAAACGTCGGCATTCCAAAATCCGTTTCTTTCATCAGTTCCACAACTGCCGGCCGGATTTTCCTGACCAGGGAAACCAGTTCGTTTTCCGAAATCATCCTTGCGTTGACCTGCACCCTTTCGCAGAACGAAACAATGTGCGGCGAAGTATAGAGCCCGGTTTTAAACCCCGCGGCTTTCAGGATAGAAGCCGCCATTGCCGCTGTTGAACCTTTTCCCTTTGTCCCGGCAATGTGAATGGTCTTAAAGAATCTCTGTGGATTCCCGAGCCTGTCGAGCAGGTCTCGCATCCTTGCCAGGTTAAAATAGGCAGAGGTATAGGAATATCCGGTGGTTTTTTCATAATCGCTGAAACCGTTCAGGTAATTTATTGCGGAAACTGCGTCTGAATTTCTGATTTTTTTATTCATTGAAACCTTGTTTCAAAAGAAAAAGCCCGGCAGCAGAATTGCCGCCCGGCACTTTCCTTCCTTATTCACCCTGCTCTTGCTTCCCGCGGACGAAACCGATATAGTTAAGGCAGTACTCATCCCGGTTAAGCAGTACTTCTGCAGATTTAAGCGATGCCATCATGCCGGTATCAAGCGGGTCGATAAGCGCGGCGTCGAGTCCGGCAGAAAGCAGGAGAATCAGGAATGCCTGGTTTATAAAACTTCTTTTCGGCAGTCCGTAGGAAATATTGCTCAGGCCGACTGCAAATTTGATGCCGGGGAAAAGCTTACGGATTCCCTGAATGGATTCTATCAGAGTCTGCCCGTTTTTGGTATCGGTGCTCACAGGAAAAACGCACGGGTCAATATATATATCGGAAAAGGGAATTCCTGCACCTGTGATTTTCGGCACCAGACTGCCGGCGATTGCCAGCCGCTTCTCAACTGTGTCAGGCACTCCTGCCGGGTCGATAAGAAGACCTACAACCAATGCATGGTGCTGTTTCACCAGCGGCAGGACTTTTTCAATCCTGTCCGGTTCGTCAGTCACTGAATTCACAAGAGGTTTGCCGGGACCGTGCAGTTTCAGCCCCGCTTCAATCGCCTCGGGATTTGCACTGTCGATGCAAAACGGCAGGGTGGTCACAGCCCTGATTGTAGTTACCAGCCATTCCATGTTGCTCTTTTCAGTGCCTGGTTTTGTCCCGGAATTTACATCCAGGAAATCAGCGCCTGCAGACGCCTGTTTTTTCGCTTCGTTCTGGATAAATGCCGCATCCTTGCGCGTTATGGCGCCGGCTATATCCTTCCTGGTTGCGTTGATTCTTTCGCCGATTATTAACATTGTTCTGCCTTTTATTTTTTCTCGAATGCAGCGTCGAATGCCACTGCCGACGGACGGAAATCGATTCTCCTGACAAATTCGCATGCTTCCCTGGCACCGTGTTCCCTGTCCATGCCCGAGTCCTCCCATTCAACCGACAGCGGACCCTGGTAGCCGATTCTGTTAAGGGCACGGATAATTGTTTCAAAATTCACTCCGCCGCGGCCAAGCGACCTGAAATTCCAGCCTCTTGCCGGATCGCCGAAATTCAGGTGTGAAGAAAGAATCCCTGATCTACCGTCCAGCATTACTATTGCATCCTTCATATGCACGTGAAAAATCCTGTCTGGAAACTCATCTATCAGCCTGACGGGATTCATCCCCTGCCAGAGCAGATGGCTCGGGTCAAAGTTAAACCCGAATTCCTTGCGTCCGCCGATCGCCTCAAGAGCCCTTTTCGCGGTAACTATGTCGTAGGCAATTTCCGTGGGATGGACTTCCAGCGCGAATTTCACTCCGCATGCCTTGAACTCGTCCAGAATCGGGTTCCACATTTTTGCAAAATACTTGAATCCGTCCTCAACCATCTTCGGAGAAACAGGGGGGAACGAATAAAGCAGATGCCAGATTGAAGAACCGGTAAAACCGCATACCACCTTCACGCCCATGTTCCTGGCTGCCTTTGCGGCGTTTTTCATTGTTTTGACGGCCCAGTCGCGTTTTTTTTCCGCATTCCCCGCGCATTCCGCCGGCGCAAACCCGTCGGACCGGCTGTCGTCATTCAAATCGCAGACAAGCTGTCCTGCCAGATGATGACTGATTGCCCAGACGTTGAGTCCGTATTTCGCCAGGATTTTTTTCTTGTTCTCGCAGTACGATTTATCCGCTGCTGCCTTGTCCACTTCCATGTGGTCGCCCCAGCACGCGATTTCAAGTCCGTCATACCCGAATTCCTTTGCCTTCTGGCACATTTTTTCAAAAGGCAGATCAGCCCATTGTCCTGTAAAAAGAGTCACCGGTCTTGCCATGTTTTATGCCTCCCTTGTTTGTTTCTTCCGTTAAACCGTGGGCATCTTGACCCACTTTTCACTGCTTTTTGCGCTCTTGACTGCTGTTTCAATAAAAGCCATCCCCCTGACACCGTCGTTCACATCAGGGAAATCCAGTTCGATTTCCGCGGGTTTCCTGCCGGCCATCTTTGCCCGCATTGTGTCGGTGGCATTCCTGTAAATGTTTGCAAACGCCTCGATAAATCCTTCCGGATGCCCTGCAGGCAGGCGGGTGTTCTTCTGTGCTTCCGCGCAGGCATAACCATTGCCTGGTTTGTAAACTTCAAAAGGTTTGTCGGGATAAAAAACATACAGGTAATTCGGGTCTTCCTCACGCCATTTCAGTGCGGCTTTCTCGCCGTAAATCCGGATATACAACCCGTTTTCCTCTCCTGTCGAAATCTGGGAGGCATAGAGAATTCCCCTTGCTCCGCCCTTGAAATGCAGGAGAATATTTCCATCGTCTTCCAGCGGCCTGCCCTTTATAAACGTGGTAAAATCAGCGCAGAGTTCGTCGATTTCCAACCCTGTAATGTAATTTGCCAGGTTTTCGCAGTGAGTGCCGATATCGCCTATGCAGCAGGAAGCTCCTGCCTGTTTCGGGTCTGTCCGCCACGCAGCCTGCTTCTGACCGTCCCGCTCGATAGGCGCCAGAAGCCAGCCCTGAGGGTATTCCACAACCACCTTGTTTATTTTTCCGAGTTTTCCGTTTTTCACCATCGACCTTGCCTGTTTTACCATCGGAAATCCCGTGTAGTTGTGCGTCAGGGCAAAAACCCTGCCGCTTTTTTTCACGGCATCCCTGAGTTCAAGCGCTTCCTTCAGATTAAAAGTCATTGGTTTGTCGCAGATAACGTTGAATCCTGCTTCAAGGAAAGCCCTGGCAATTTCAAAATGCGTGTTGTTGGGCGTTACGACCGAGACAAAATCAATTTTCACTCCCTCGGGCAGGGATTTTTCCTTATCTATCATTTCCCTGTAATTGGCATAAACTCTGCCCGGGTCAAGGTAATAGTCCTGTCCTGAAAGCTTTGATTTTTCAGGCGTGGAAGAAAGGGCTCCTGCCGTAAACTCGACTCCGTTATCAAGGGTTGCAGCCATTCTGTGGACAGCTCCTATGAATGCGCCGCGTCCTCCGCCCACCATGCCCATTTTTAATTTGCGGTTAAAACCGGACTTCACATCAACTCCGCTTACCATAAGCACACCTCCGTTTGTGAAAATTCGAGGAAATTGCTGTTTAAAATGCGTCAGGGTGATTTTACCAGAGCAGGCGCATCAAAATCAATATTTAACTTTGACAAGACACAATCCCCTGCCTGGAGCAGTTGCACCTGACGCGGTCCTGCGCCGTGCCTTTAATATTTCCTTTATTGATTCCGGCTTCCGCCTGCCGCGTCCTACTTCCAGTAAAGTTCCGACGATAATCCTGACCATTCCCTTCAGGAATCCGTTCCCCTCAACCGTAAACACCAGGAAATCGCCTGTTTTCCCGATAGTCAGCCTGGTTATTTTCCGGACAAACGAAGAGCGGACTGTTCCTGCTGCGGTAAAAGAGGAAAAATCGTGCCTGCCGGTAAGATATTTCGCGGCTTTACGCATCGACGCCACATTTACCCTGCCGGGCATGAAAAACACATAATGCCTGCCAAGCGCAGAGGAATACTGGCGGTTAAGGACAGTGTATCTGTAGACCTTGGACTTTGCATCAAACTGGGAGTGAAAATCAGCAGTCACCTGCTCAACCCTGACTATCACAATGTCGTCCGGCAGCAGGCTGTTGAGTCCGCGCAGTACAGCGAATGGAGTCAATTTCCGCCTGGTTTTGAAATGCGCCACCTGTCCTAGAGCGTGCACACCTGCGTCTGTCCGGCTTGCGGAAATTACAGAGGTCTTTTCACCAAGCAAAATCTGCAGACCGTGTTCTATCACAGCCTGGATTGTTTTCAGACCCGGCTGTTTCTGCCAGCCGTGATAATTTGTCCCGTCATATTCAATGGTAAGTTTATACTTTAAAATAGGGACACTTACCATTTTTTATCTTACCCGGAGTGAGATGGAAAACCCAGCCGCAGAAAACCTAGAAGAATAGATATCATTAAAATCCGAATCCTTTGCAGAGGAAACCGGCAAGTTAGAACCGGTATATTCATTTTGAAAAATGGTAACTGTCCCTATTTTATAGCAATTCCGCAATCTGGACTGCGTTCAATGCAGCGCCTTTGCGAAGGTTGTCAGCCACGCACCAGAACGAAAGGCCGTTTTTGACAAACGGGTCCTCTCTGACCCTGCCGATATAAACGTCGTCCTTCTGGTCTGCATCTATTGGCATAGGGTAAGTCCTGAGTTTAGGGTCGGAAGCACTTTTAGCCGGCTCGTCGACAAACGTGATGCCAGGAGCTTTGCGGAATATTTCCCTGGCTTCCTCAACCGGAATCGTTTTCTCGGTCTCAACGTAAATTGATTCCGAATGTGCGTTCAGGACCGGCACACGAATCGTGGTTGCGGTCACCTTGATTTTGTCGTCGTGCATGATTTTATGGGTTTCTTTGACCATTTTCCACTCCTCGGTGGTATAGTCGAGGTCCTGGAAGGAGCCGATCTGCGGAATCAGGTTAAAAGCAATCCTGTGCGAAAAAGCAGAAGGCGGAGTAATCTCGCCTTTCTCAATGAATTTCGCGGTCTGGTTGTAAAGTTCCTCCATTGCCTTCCGTCCTGCACCGGATGCCGCCTGGTAAGTTGACACAATAACCCGTTTAATCCTGCTTTTTTGATGAATCGGCCACAGCGCGACCACCATCTGAATCGTTGAGCAGTTCGGATTCGCAATAATCCCCTGATGTTTTTTCACGTCGCCGGCATTCACCTCGGGCACGACCAAAGGTACTTTCGGGTCCATACGGAAATCAGCGCCGTTGTCGATTACAACAGCTCCTCTCTTTACCGCTTCAGGACCAAAAGTAACTGCCGCACCTTTGTCTCCCTCGGTGCCCGCAAAAAGAGCTATGTCAATTCCCTTGAACTCTTCCGGCAGAGTTTCCCTGACCTGGAAGGTCTGCCCTGCAATATTCACAGGCCTTGCGCTCCGCGCCAGGACTTTTAACTCATTGACCGGGAATTTGCGCTGAAGAAGAGTTTTTACCATTTCCTCTCCGACAGCACCGACTCCGACTACTGCCACATTATACTTTTTCATCTGTTAATTTTCCTCCTGCCTTCTGTAAAAACGAAATTATAACAAGATAACCCAATTATACAAAACGTTTCAAACATCCACGGCCTCGCCGTGGATGTTTATTATAACACGGTTTTTAGTTTTTCTGCAAAGATTTTATACTTCCCTGTCATCGCAGGCAGGGTATCTTCTCTGAGAAGAACAAGACATTTTACTGCGCCTCTCGGCGAAGCCGTGACGGGTTCATCTCCACCCTTTTACAAGCGGAGTTTTCTCGGCGCCACAGATAATACCGCTACAGATTAAAACAGGAAGCTCTGCCCTAAAACTAACCTCCACATATATGGGCGTGAAGCAATACCCCCTACTGAAAATGCTACACCGGCTTTTAATTTCATGTTCTTAAGGTTAACTCTTAGTCCAGGCACAACATCTATACTTGTCCCCCCTGTACCTGCTACCGCATTTCCATCTGCCGTGTAATCGCCAAAAGTATTGCCTATTGCCTCTCCTATAAAGGTAATCCTGTCATTCATGGGATATTCTATTGCTAACCCGTACTCAAGTATATCTCCGGTGTCTATTACAACAAAATTTTTGTTTGTATATTGAAACGTAACCTTATAGCCAACATTGACATTTATATCAAAAACCCAGAGTTTCATTCCGCTTGCAGCGGTTATATCAATGTTTAACCCCCTGCCGAGCTCTTTCTTCGGATCTCCGGTAGGCAATTCAAGATTAATGCCAAAAGCATTTGTCCATGTACTGTTTTCCGTATTGTAGAAGTTATATTTCTCTGCTACTATGATAACACCAAGCCCATTATTCTCTGTATCTGTAAAACCTTTCTGCTTCCATGAAAGATACGGAACAAAGAGCGACAGTTCAAAATCATCTGATATTCCATATTTTGACTGCAGACCAATAATTGCTTCTTTGCGTGAAAATGCAGTATTGGTAACAGGTTCCGTCCATTCATCATAGGAATAGTTAACATCTATGCCTATTTCTCCGCTCTTCTCCCCATAAACATTCTTTGCAGACTGTAAAATCAGGGGCTCGGAATAAGAAGGTACAATTACTAACCAAACCAGGGTTGCAATTCCGAGAGATTTAAGTAAAAATTTCATTCAAAGGTAATAATGTTAATACATCGTGTAAAACAACAGATCACTACCACCAAAAGGATTCCATGAACTACCATTATCACAACTATACATTGGCTCACCATCCGCATAAGAATTATGCGAATCACCATATACTACGCACGATATATCTTGACCGTCTACACGATAAACTACTATCCAATATTTTGTTCCGGGGCTAAGCGATACAGGACTAATATAAAAATCTTCCCCGGCGTACAAAGCACCGGGAGTAAAAGCATCAAGTGTATAAGATAACCGATTTACTGTTTGAATTGAATGTGCTAAGACAGTCCCGCTTGGTTTGCCATTATTATCACTACGTATTTCTACTGTAAAAGCGATAAGTTGGTCTTGTACATACAACCGTACTTTTTTTATAGAACTTTTAGTCGGAATAAAAGATTCTGCGAGCATAGTTCCTGCCATGGGAGTGTAATACCCACTAGGTGTTGGAATACCCTGATCAATTTTATATAGAGTTATTGTTCCTGTACTAAAAACACCCGGAGTATTCACATTAACATTTGCAACTTCATTTGCATATCCATTAGTATTACTACTACCAACCACGACCCTATAGCTTAAATTAGTTAAACCCGTAAAGCTAAAATTACCATTGCTATCTGTGGGTTTTGGAGTGTTTGCATCTAAATTTACATTAACATTTGCTATGGGCTGACCTGAAGAATCTACCACTTTTCCATTAACAACAGCATCATTCAAAGATATACTAAGGTCAGGCACATGGTAACTCACACCTGCACCGCTCACTATGATATTCTCCGCACTTGCAGCCCCAAAGTGTTCTTTGCTTGCTGTCAAAATATATGTGCCTACTGCAAGACCTTCTACTTTGTACGAACCATCCGCAGCAGTTGTCCCTTTCAATGGGGTATTCGTAAGGGTTATTGTTATATCACTACTGTCAGACATGTCCTTCAAATACACTTTACCATGAACCACGCCATTGCCGACAAAATCCGGCCCTAACCCTGGCTTTATTCCTTTGCTACACGACAGTAAAAAAAGAATGGGAAATATTATTATTGTAGAGAGAATAAGATGATGATATGGGCGTTGCAGTATCTTCATAGCGTTGCCCTCCTATGTATAGTATACACTCTGTTTTGTATAAAATCAAACCGATTTTTACCCGATTTTTGCTACTGACATAAAACAGTAATTACTTCCACAAGGAATATCTCTAGAAGCACCAAAATTGTGCCATGTGTACAATTCAACGTAGTCTCCACTCCCATTAAGATATACTATATCAGATATAGCTGTTGATACCCCATAGTTACCATTTGTTGAATGAGCACTGCTTCTGCTATATTCTGAACCGTTTTTGTAAATAAGAGCAACAGCAGCTTTATCAGCTACTGTCGTCCAATACGCCACCATTGCACTAACCAGATAATAACCTTCTACTGAAGGCGTAAAACGATAATTCGTTCCAGCATCAAATTCGCTGCGATTATCAAATGACTCCCCATTAAGTTGAACTTTTGTAAAAGTCTGATCAGAGATTCCCTGATTGGTACCCGCCCGATATGCCCTCGCCCTTGATTGTGAAGGTTGACTTACGTATCCACTTTTCAACGTCACATTAGCAACGGTTACACCATTACCTAGTGTTTTTTCATTAATCGAATCTACGGAAAGACCATAGAGATCAACAATCATCCGTTCTGTGCCGGCTGTATCAAAACGAATCCTATCCTCATTAGAAATTTCTTCCGTTTGGACTTTCGTATCGCCATCTGTATCTTCAATATATGTTGCCATTTTCATTTCTCCTTTTTGGTGTTAGTGATTATTCACCAAATATGTCATTATTGAATTTTAAGTGTACAAGATCGATGGTTTTTACCTCGGGATATGCTTCCTTTGTGTTGGTTTGTAAATCTATGACAAGATATCTCTTTCAATTTTAGCTCATACCTCATCTGTTTCTTCAGCGCTCCGTTTGTAACAGAACGGGGGGGGACATCCGGCAGAAATTTCATCGCCTGCGTAAGCAATGCCTTCAACTCAGCGATAAAAGGATACCGCGGATTAAATTCGTAAAGGCGCACCCTGCCATATTTGGTGCTGACCAGAACACCGCCGTTTTCCAAACGTGCGAGTTGCTGCTGTATGCCGTTAACCGGCGCATTGAAAACCGCAGCAATCCTGCCGGCATAACCCCGGCCGTATGTCAGCACATAGAATAATATTTTTTCTACGGTTCCATTTCCAAAAATGGATTTAAGCATATTCGCGATCCTTTTTTACCATATTTTATGGTTATATTACCATATTTTTTGGTATTTGTCAATAGGTTAATTTAAATTTCTTTGCGTTTTTGAAGGTTAGCTGGAAAGGGTTTTACTTCTTCACATACCCTGCAACAAGGTCGCCTACCTGCGAGGTGGAAAGTCCCATCCTGCCTGCGGACATACTCTTGATTTTGCCGGACTCAAGTGCAGAAATTACGGCATTTTCAACTGCCGACGCGGCTTCGGTCTCGCCAAGCTGTTCGAGCATCATCTGTCCTGCGCAGATTGCCGCCAGGGGGTTAATCACGCCCATACCCGTGTATTTCGGCGCAGAACCGCCTATCGGCTCAAACATGGAAAGACCCTGGGGATTGATATTGCCTCCTGCCGCTATGCCCATTCCGCCCTGAATCATCGCACCCAGGTCAGTGATGATGTCGCCGAACATATTTTCCGTGACAATTACGTCGAAATACTCCGGATTCTTGACAAACCACATTGTCGTGGCATCCACATGAGCATAGTCGCGCTTGATATCCGGGAACTCTTTTGTCCCCATTTCTTCAAATGCCCTGAACCACAGGTCGCCTGCATACGTCAGAACATTTGTCTTGTGGCACAGAGTCAGCATCTTCTTTTTGTTGCGTTTGCGGGTAAATTCATACGCAAACCTGAGACAGCGGTCGACCTGGCTCCTGGTATAGGTCATAATCTGCATGGCCACTTCCTCGCCCTTTTCATTTTTTGAAAGTCCGCCCTTGCCTGTATAGAGTCCGCCTGTGTTCTCCCTGACCACGACGAAATTGATGTCGTCCGGCTTCTTATTTGCCAGAGGTGTTTCAACATTCGGATACAATTTCACGGGACGCAGATTTATATACTGGTCAAAATGGAACCGGAGCTTGAGAAGAATGCCATGCTCAAGGATGCCCGGTTTCACCTTCGGGTGCCCGATTGCGCCGAGATAGATTGCGTCGTGCTTTTCCAGCTCTTTCAAATCTTCATCGGTAACTGTCTTGCCGGTCTTCAGGTACCTTTCACCGTCGATATTGAAAAATTTGAACTGCAGGTCAAGATTGAATTTTCCTGCCGCAGATTTCAAAACTTTTACGCCTTCAGCAATTACCTCCGGCCCTGTACCGTCGCCCGGCAATACCGCAATCTTATGAATCTTCCTGCCCTCACAGGCAGGATAGCTTCTCTGAGAGGAAGAAGACATTTTATTGCGCCTCTCATCCCCGCCTTTACAGGCGGGATTCTCTCGGCGCCCCAGATAGTTTTTTCCTGACATAAGCCATTAATCCTCCTGCTTCTATCAACTCGCGCATAAATTCAGGCAGACTCTCTGCCTTATAAGTTTCGTTTTTTGTCTTATTGACGATTTTTCCGGTAGCCAGGTCGATTTCCAGGCAATCCCCAGGCTGTATTCTCCCGGCTGCCTGACGGCATTCCAGAATAGGCAGACCGATGTTAAAAGCATTCCTGTAAAATATTCTTGCAAAACTTCCCGCAATTACCGCTGATATCTTTGCCGCCTTGATTGCCACAGGAGCGTGCTCCCGCGATGAACCGCATCCGAAATTTTCCCCTGCCACTATGATGTCGCCTGCGCTGATTTTTTTTGAAAATTCAGGGTCGGCATCCTCCATGCAGTGCCTTGCGAGCTCGGCAGGGTCCGAGGTATTCAGATACCTCGCAGGGATTATCAGGTCGGTATTTACATCGTCGCCGAATTTCCAGGTTTTCCCGCTTATCATGGCGCGGCAATCACCCCTTTCACCGCGGACATTGCCGCAACAGCAGGACCTGCCAGATATACCTCTGACTTTGTGTTTCCCATTCTTCCGACGAAGTTTCTGTTTGTTGTTGCCACTGCCTTTTCTCCGTCTGCAAGGACTCCCATGTGACCGCCCAGACACGGTCCGCAGGTAGGCGTGCTGACCGCTGCTCCTGCATCCAGGAATATTTTCATTATCCCCTCTTTCAGCATCTGCTTCACAACCTGCTGCGTGGCCGGAATGACAATCAGCCTGACCCTGGAATTCACTTTTCTGCCTTTAAGCAGCCTTGACGCTATGCGCATATCCTCAATCCTGCCGTTTGTGCACGACCCGATAACAACCTGGTCGATGGGAATCTTTCCAACCCGGCTTATGGGTTTTACATTCGATGGCAGTGAAGGAGATGCGACCTGCGGCTCTAATTTTGAAAAATCAAATTCCTCAATCCCCGCATATTTGGCGTCGCGGTCGCTCGCGTAAATCTTATACCTGCGCTTTGCTCTCGGCTTTACGTATTTTTCGGTGATTTTGTCGGGTGCGACGATTCCGCTCTTGGCGCCTGCCTCTATAGCCATATTGCACATTGTCAGCCGGCCTTCCACCGACAGGTTTTCTATTGCTTCGCCTGTAAATTCCATCGCCTGATAGAGAGCACCGTCGACTCCTATCCTGCCGATAATCGCCAGGATTATATCCTTGCTGCCGACCCACTTCTGAAGCCGGCCGCTGCAGACAAACCTGACGCTTTCCGGCACCCTGAACCATGCTTTGCCTGTTATCATCGCGGCTGCAAGGTCGGTACTTCCGACTCCTGTGGCAAAAGCGCCCAGTGCGCCGTACGTACAGGTATGGGAATCAGCTCCGACAACCAGGTCGCCCGGCACTACAATCCCCTGTTCCGGCAGAAGCGCATGCTCAATGCCCATCTGCCCTATTTCAAAATAATGCGTGAGTCTATGCTTCCAGGAAAAATCCCGCAGGAGTTTGCACTGCTGTGCGGATTTGATGTCCTTGTTCGGCGCAAAATGGTCGGGTATAAGCACAATGCGGTTACGGTCGAATACTTTCCCGGCTCCGGCTTTGCGAAATTCCTCGATTGCCATAGGCGCTGTAATGTCGTTGCCCAGCACTATGTCGACATTAGCCCAGATCAATTCTCCGGGTTTAACGTTCTTCCTGCCGGCGTGAGCGGCAAGTATTTTTTCGGTGATGGTCATACCTGTCATTTTCTTGCTGCCTTATTTATTGCGTTCAGATATGCCCTGGCTGATGCTTCAATAATGTCTGTGCTGACGCCTCTTCCGATAAACTGTCTGCCTCTTGTCTCTACCACAACGGTCACTTCCCCCTGTGCGTCCTTACCGCCTGTAATGGCATTGAGAGAATACTCCAGGAGTTTTACCTTTATGCCGGTAATGCGGTCGATTGCATTGTAAACCGCGGCAACAGGTCCGTCGCCACACGCAGCTTCCTGCTTTATTTTTCCGGCAAAAACCAGTCGTATCGTCGCCGTAGGGACTGTTTCTGTTCCGCTCACGACGTTCATTGATTCCAGACGGTATTTTCCCGGCGCCATTGAAATCTGCGTGCCGACCAGGCTTTCCAGGTCGTCGTCAAACACCTCTTTTTTTCTGTCAGCCAGCTGCTTGAATGCAACAAATGCCTTCTCAAGTTCCTTTTCGCTGAGATGATATCCGAGGGAAGCAAGCCTTGCCTTGAACGCATGTCTTCCGGAATGACGTCCCAGAACCAGCTGGTTTGAAGACAATCCAACCGACTGCGGAGTCATAATCTCGTACGTTCTCCGTTCCTTGAGAACTCCGTCCTGGTGTATTCCGGCCTCGTGCGAAAAAGCATTTTTCCCCACAATCGCCTTGTTCGGCTGAACAATCAATCCTGTCAGAGAACTCACCAGCCGGCTGGTCTTGTAAATTTCCTTTGTGTTGATACCGGTGTAACAACGGAAAAAGTCGTGCCTGGTCTTTATGGCCATCACAACTTCTTCCAGGGAAGCATTGCCGGCCCTTTCTCCAAGACCGTTAACAGCGCATTCAACCTGTTCCGCACCGCTCTTCACCGCAAACAGCGAATTCGCCGTCGCCAGTCCCAGATCGTTATGACAATGAACGCTTATTTTTGCCCTGTTAATGTTCGGAATTTTTTCGTGAAGCGTCCTGATTAAATTCCCGAATACCTCGGGCATCGCATATCCCACTGTATCGGCAATGTTGACCGTACCGGCTCCTGCCCTGATAACCTCTTCGACCACTGTGCAGAGAAAATCCGGATTTGTCCTGGATGCGTCCTCCGGCGAAAACTCAACATCGTCGGTAAACCTGCGGGCATATTTCACCATTGCCTTTGCCTGGCGCAGTATCTCCTCTTCCGCCATTTTCAGTTTATACTTCATATGTATTTTTGAAGTGGCGAGGAACACGTGGATTCTCGGTCTTGCGGCATTTCTGAGTGCTTCAGCTGCACGGTGGATATCCGGCTTCAATGCCCTGGCAAGCGCCGCTATAACGGGTTTACGGACTTCCCTGGAAATCCTGCGGACAGCCTCAAAAGCTGCCTGCGATGAAATAGGGAAGCCGGCTTCTATGATGTCGACGCCTAGACGCGACAGCTGGTGCGCTATCCGGATTTTGCCTTCTGAATCAAGGCTTGCGCCGGGCGACTGTTCACCGTCGCGTAAAGTCGTATCAAATATGTAAATCCGTCTTTTTTGACTGGACATTACCCAATACTCCTTTTTTTTCCCTTATTTTTCTCCTGGATTCTGCATCCAGCCTGACTATGCCTGTAATAAGACCGAAAAGCATATACAGAAGCAGAAGTGCAAAAACAACCACCTGCGGCGCCCAGATAAAAAATGGGATAATCATAATGCATCCCAGGAGCCCGATTGCAGGAAGGCGTTCGCCTGCCGCATACCTCTTGAAATTAGGAAACGGAATAGTGCTGACCATCAGTGCAGACAGCAGAATCATCAGGACAGGGATGCCGTAAAGGTTTATCGTGCTCACGTGCTGAACATACCACCCTATCGCCCTGTCCATAATAATTCCCTTGTTGCCTGTTCCCGATTCAACATACCATCCGCCCCAGTCGCTCAGAATCACATAAGCAGCCAGGACGCCCGCCGCTGCGGGAATCGGCATCCCGGTGAAATATCTGCTGTCGGTTTTTGACTTTGTCATAACATTGAACCTTGCCAGCCGGAGCGCGCCGCAGATTACAAAAACCGAGGCAATGAGCCATCCTGCTTTTTCGTGATTCCGCAGAACATACAGATAAACCATTATCGACGGTGCAATGCCGAAAGAAACAAGGTCGGCAAGAGAATCAATCTCTATCCCGAAATTACTCGTTGCTTTGAGCAGACGCGCAACAATGCCGTCGAGCATGTCGAAAACAACCGCAATAAGAATCAGCCATGCCGAGAGTATGTAAGGATGCAGCACGTCCTGGTAATTAGCCAGCCGCATGGCATCATTTATGGCATAAATAATCGAAAGAAACCCGCAGAAAAGATTTCCCGCTGTAAGCAGGTTTGGCACAAGAGGATAGCGCCGCTCTTTCACTTTCATCTTCATCTAGGCTGATTTCCCCAGGATAGTCAATCCTGCTTTAACCCTGTCGCCTTTTCTCACCGTAAGTTCAACCGTCATTGGCACAAAAATATCCACTCTGGAACCGAATTTTACAATGCCGATGCGCTGTCCTGTGGTCACTTCCTCGCCTTCTCTGACCCATGCAACAGTCCTGCGGGCGATAATTCCGGCAATCTGCTTTACCAGGAACTTCTGCCCGGAGCAATTAAAACCAAACTGATTCTGCTCGTTTTCAATTGAAGCGCGATCAAGATAAGCCCTGAAAAATCTGCCGCTTTTGTGCTGCAGGTATTCCACTTTGCCTGACACCGGAGCATGCTGGACATGCATGTTAAGGGGCGACATGAAAATGCTGACCTGCCGGGCTTTTGACTTGAGATATACCGGTTCTTCGGCTTCAGCAACAATCAGAACTTTGCCGTCGGCAGGTGCCAGCACAGTGCCTTCTTTGACCATGATTTCTCTGTCGGGATCCCGGAAAAAAAATGCCAGAAATGCAAAAGCCGCCAGACAGAGAAGAATAACAATGGTAAAAAGCAGATAGTATCTCGGAAACAACCTGGCACAGCCAAAAGCCGTGAGGTCAACTGCCGTCACGGCCATGGCATACGGAAAAAACTCTTTTTCTGCTACACCGATCCGCATACTGCCCCCGTTATTTTTTGAGCCAGGTCATCATCTGCCGGAGCTTGGCGCCGACTTTTTCAATCAGGTGTTCGGAATCCTTTTTGAGCAGAGCGTTAAAAACAGGACGGTTTGCCTGATTTTCGAGAATCCACTCCCTTGCAAAAGTACCGTCCTGAATCTCGCCGAGCATTTTTTTCATCTCCGCCTTGACCTGTCCGGTGATAATTCTTGGACCGCGCGTCACGTCGCCGTATTTTGCGGTATTGGAAATTGCGGCGCGCATTCCGGCAATGCCTTTTTCGTTTATCAGGTCGCAGATAAGTTTCAACTCGTGCAGGCATTCAAAGTAAGCAACTTCCGGCTGGTAGCCGGCTTCGACAAGAGTTTCAAAGCCTGCCTTGACCAGTGCAGTCGCTCCTCCGCAAAGAACCGCCTGCTCTCCGAAAAGATCGGTTTCCGTCTCCTCCATGAAGGTTGTCTCAAGCACCCCTGCCCTTGTTGCACCGATTCCTTTGGCATACGCAAGAGCAATCTCCTTCGCCTTTCCCGAAGCATCCTGATAAACCGCGATCAGCGCAGGCACACCTCTGCCTTCTTCATATTGCCGTCTTACCAGGAACCCCGGACCCTTCGGCGCAATCATGATTACGTCGATGAAATCCGGAGGGACAATCTGTCCGTAGTGAATGTTGAACCCGTGCGAAAACACCAGGACACTGCCTTTTTTAAGTCCTGGCTTCACTTCGTTTTTATACACGACTGCCTGGACATCGTCCTGGGTGAGAATCTGGATGAGGTCGGCATTCTTGACGGCTTCCGACGCCGACATCACGGGCATCTTGTCCTTCTCCGCCTGTTTCCAGTTCGGACTGTCCTTGAGGTCGCTGACCACAACATCGAGTCCGCTGTCCTTCAAATTCAGCGCCTGCCCGCGTCCCTGGTTGCCGTATCCGATGATTGCAATCTTTTTACCCTTCAGGACTTTTAAATCTGCATCATTGTCATAATACATCTTTGCCATATTTTATGCCTCCTTAATAAATTTATTTGTGTGCTAATTTTTTCCTGCTCTTGGAAGAGCGATACTGCCTGTTCTGACCATTTCCTTTATGCCGAACGGCTTTAAAAGATCTATGAGAGCACTGATTTTCTCTTCAGGGCCGGTCACTTCAATGATCAGCGTTTTTGCACCAATGTCAACGATTTTCGACCTGAAAAGTTCCACAATCTGCATGATTTCAGGCCTGGTTTTTGCATCGGCACTGACCTTCAGCAAAGCCATGCCCCGCTCGATGAACTTTTCCTTTGTAAGGTCAATCACCTTTATGGTATCAACCAGTTTGTTCAGCTGCTTGTTGACCTGCTCTATGATGATGTCGTCGCCGCTTACGACAATTGTCATCCGGGAAACCGTGATATCTTCTGTTTCGCCGACGGTCAAACTCTCGATGTTAAACCCCCTGCCGGAAAAAAGTCCGCTGACCTTTGCCAGAACACCGGGCTTGTTTTCCACCATAACGGAAATTGTGTGTCTCATTTTTCCTCCTTTTCAGGCAAGTGAACGGTCTATCATTTCGTGCAGTGCTGAGCCAGCAGGCACCATTGGAAATACATTTTCCTCACGGTCAATATGGCAGTCCAGCAGGCACGGCTTATCGGTTATTTTAAGAGCTCTCTCCAGAGCAGGCCTGACTTCCTCTGGTTTCTCAACCCTGATTCCGCTTGCACCATATGCTTCGGCAAGCCTGACAAAATCCGGCTGGACCGAAATATTCGAAGACGAATATCGCCTGTGGTAGAAAAATTCCTGCCACTGCCTGACCATTCCCAGATATCTGTTGTTCATGATGACGATTTTTACCGGCAGTTTATGCTCTACGGCGGTTGCAAGCTCCTGGAGATTCATCTGAAAACTGCCGTCGCCTGTGATATTAAACACCACCTGATGGGGATTCCCGAACTGCGCACCTATGGCTGCCGGAAATCCGAATCCCATTGTTCCCAGTCCTCCGGATGAAACGAAATGTCCGGGATAATCAAATTTGTAAAACTGGGCTGTCCACATCTGGTGCTGGCCGACATCGGTTGTCACTATGGCCTTCCCCTTGCTGATTTCATACACCTGTTCTATTATGAACTGGGGCTTGAGTCCGCCTTTTCTGTCGTAAGACACCGGATGTTTTTCCTTCCACTCGTTGATTTTTTTCAACCACGCAGTATGCTTCTTTTCCTCAACCAGTTTGACAAGCTCCGACAGAACATGCTTTGCATCTCCGACAATCGGGATGTCCACGCGGACATTCTTGCTTATCGCTGAAGGGTCGATATCTATGTGGATTATTTCCGCCCTCGGCGCAAAATGGTCTATCCTGCCGGTTACACGGTCGTCGAAGCGAGCGCCGACAGCAATAACCAGGTCGGCTTCGCTTATCGCATAATTGGCTGTCTTGGTGCCGTGCATTCCGAGCATCCCGAGAAAAAGAGGGCTTGTGCCCGGAAATCCGCCGAGCCCGAGTAAAGTCAGGTCCACAGGGATACTGGCTTTTTCAGCGAGTTCCGTGAGTTCCTTTGAAGCGCCTGAAATCATTATCCCGCCGCCTGCATAGATAATAGGCTGTTTTGCCTGGTTGATTTTTTCCGCGGCTTTTTTTATCTGGCCGGGATGCCCGGCGTACGTGGGCTTGTATCCACGCAATTCAACCTTCTCAGGATAATGAAAATCCATCTGCGCTCTGCTGACATCCACCGGAATATCAATTAGCACAGGACCAGGACGCCCTGTCGCTGCCATATAAAACGCTTCCCTGATAGCCGGAGCAAGTCTGTTCACGTCCTTTATCAGATAGTTCTGCTTGGTTATGGGACGCGTTATGCCCGTTGTATCGGCTTCCTGGAAAGCGTCGTTGCCGATAAGATTCGTGGCAACCTGTCCTGTCAGAGCAACCAGAGGAACAGAATCCATGTATGCATTCGCAATCCCGGTGACCAGGTTGGTTGCACCCGGACCGGACGTAGCTATACACACTCCGACCCTGCCTGTTGTCCTGGCATAACCGTCTGCCGCATGGACTGCTCCCTGCTCGTGCTTCGTCAGAATGACCTTTACCGGAGCATCATACAGAACGTCGAAAATAGGCAGAAGAACCCCGCCGGGAATGCCAAAAATGATTTCGACTTTTTCCCTGTGCAGACATTCAACCAAAATCTGTGCACCGCTTTTCTTCACTTTTCACCTCGTCAAAACTGCACCGTGGATGGCTGAAGAGACCTTTTCCGCATATCTCAGCAGAAAAGAAGATTTAACCTTTGGTTCAGGTTTTTTCCACTTAGCCAGCCGGTCGGACAATTCCCTGCTCGTTAATTTCACTTCCAGTTTCCGTTCAGGAATATCAATGGAAATAATATCCCCGTCTTTCAGGGCTGCTATGGGTCCGCCTTCAGCTGCTTCAGGCGCAATATGACCTATTGCCGCTCCCCGGGTTCCGCCTGAAAAACGTCCGTCGGTAATAAGGGCAATCTCTTTTATCGCCATTCCCTGGATTGCAGATGTCAGGCTCAGCATTTCCCGCATTCCGGGTCCGCCCCTGGGTCCTTCGTATCTGACAACCACGATATCTCCTTTTTTGATTTTTCCTCCAAGGATTCCCTGTGTAGCATCTTCCTCGGAATCAAAAACTCTCGCAGGCCCCTGGTGTCTGAGCATATCCTCTGCTACGGCTGACTGCTTGACAACAGAACCGTCGGGCGCAATGTTGCCCCTGAGAATCGCAATGCCGCCTTCCTTGCGCAGAACATTGTCCCAGCCGCGAATCACTTCCGGATTGCGGACGGAAACACCCTTAAGGTTTTCTCCTACCGTCTTACCGGTCACCGTCATGGAATTCATGTCGATGAGTTTCTTCTCCGACAGAACTTTCATCAATGCAGGGATTCCTCCTGCGTCGTCCAGGTCCTCAATGAAATGCACTCCGCCAGGACTCAGGCTGCAAAGATACGGTGTGCTCCTGCTCATTTTTTCAAAATCGTCCAGTTCAAGCGCAACACCGGCTTCCCTGGCAACAGCCAGAAGATGCAGCACTGTATTTGTAGACCCGCCCAATGCCAGGTCAACCGCAATTGCGTTCGCAAATGCCTGCCGCATTAAAATTTTCCCGGGCAGAACCTGATTTTTCACCAGTTCCATTATCCTGACACCGGCATTCTTTGCCAGACGTATTCTTGCGGCTTTGACTGCCAGAATTGTTCCGTTGCCGGGCAGACCCATACCAAGGGCTTCTGTGAGGCAGTTCATTGTATTTGCCGTGAACATTCCCGCACAACTCCCGCAGGAAGGACAGGCAACGTCCTCCATTTCCCTGAAATCCTCCTCGGTTATCTGTCCTGCCTTGACTTTTCCCACGCCTTCAAACATCCCGGTGACAAGGTCCAACCGTTTCCCCTTGTATTTTCCCGCAATCATGGGGCCGCCGCTCATAACTATCGACGGAATATTCAGCCTTGCGGCAGCCATCAGCATGCCAGGAATTATCTTGTCGCAGTTTGGAATCAGCACAAGGCCGTCGAACGGATGAGCGCCTGCCATGATCTCCACGGAATCGGCAATCACTTCCCTGCTGGGAAGCGAATATTTCATTCCCGGATGGTTCATGGCAATACCGTCGCAGACGCCTATCGATGGAAATTCCACGGGCGTACCGCCGGCCATGCGGATTCCTGCCTTTACCGCTTCAGCAATCGTGTCGAGATGTATATGCCCCGGAATAATCTCATTGGCTGAATTCACAACGCCGATAAGCGGCCTTGAGATTTCTTCGTCCGTGTAACCCATTGCCTTGAAAAGCGACCTGTGAGGTCCTCTTTCCATGCCTTTTTTCATTATATCGCTTCGCATTTTTCTCCTCACTATTTATACTTTATACAGATGTGTAATTATAATGAAACCAATCAGGGTTTGTCAAGGAATATTCCGCCGGTAGAAGTGTCAGCAGCTTCCTAAAAACTCTAAAGTTACAACCGTTAGACCGGTGGTTTACCTGCGAGTATCTAACTTATAGCCGAGTGAGTTAAGACGTGCCTCTGGCACATCTGCAAGTCCGCGGAAAGGGACCAGCCGCACACGCTTATCAATTTTGCGCAGCACCTGTCTCCCTTTGCCCGCGGCAAACAATACATTTCTGGCAAGAAACGGGTAACAGTCTTTCCAGGTCAGAAGATTGGTTCCTTCCCAGATCTGGGAACCATACGCTCCGGAATATGCGATTACGCGTCCGCGTCCGAAATTTCCCTGTACCAGAATCGGCATCCGGTTCGCCGTAATGATATTTTTGGTTCCCTTCTTTGGTTTGAACACGGATTCGCCCAGGAAACCCCGGGAACTGCGCCAGTCAAGGCCCTCCAGGACAGGGTGCCTGCTGTCTTTGACAACCTTCTGCCTGTTTTCAAGAAAATCCGGAGAGATCGTCGCAAGAATCTCCAGGTCTTTTTTGCTTTTCCGTGAAGTGACGGTTACCGGCGATATTTCAGCGAGCGGCGTACCAGGCGGCATAGGGCAGTTCAATCCGCCGATGGTAAAATGCTTCGACTTGATGTCGGAACCCGTGAAGAACGCGCCGGTTCCCATCCGCACCGCCTTTTTGATAACATTCATCTGTTTATTTCCAAGCCGCCTTTTAAGCTCCCAGGCAGGACCGAACATGATAACATCAAATTTTTTGCGGAGCTCCTGCGCTGTTTTTGCAGGCAGAATAAGCCTTTTCAGCGTATCTTTTGCGGTCGTCACCCTGATTCCGAGCGACTCAAAAAAGCTTTTCAGCGGGTCGTTTTCAAACAGGTCGTCGCTGACAATCAGCAGCCTGGCAAGGGGTTTTTGAGGCGACGACAGAACCTGCATGGGATAGGAATTGACATACATCTTCTTTCCCGCGGGATTGGACAGGACTATTTTCAAAAATATCAGACCCGCATATTTCTCCGGCAGGTCAAACCGGACCTGAAAAATCTTTCTGGAACCGGATTTCAAGCGGAAATATCCTGATTTTTTTGCAAAGCACTCACCGTTTCTGCCGACCAGTTCCGCATCTATGCGGTGCAGACCGCCGGAGAATTTTTCAAGATCATTTACCGCCCATATTCCTGCTCTGAGTTTTTCATTGCCTGACCAGACGTTCTTTTCAAACTCTGCGCAGGCAATCAGGGATTCGCATGCTTTCCTGACAAACTGATGCGAAATTTTTCTGCGCCCGTACCAGTCCACCAGACTCCAGCAGATTGTGGGCATCATTTCGTTCAATTCCCAGAGAACAAATCCGCTGCATCCTGGACTTTTCCGCCGGAAAGATTCCACAATGTACCGGTTTGCCTCTGCCTGGACAACCTGGGTTGCCCATACTGTTTCCCTGAGCGAAACCAGCTTTGTGCCAAAAACATGCTGGGTATAAATGGAGATATGCCCCCTGTATCCTCCTGCACCCGGCAGACGCCGGTCCCATGTCCTGCTGGCAGGATATGCTTTTGCAGACGACGTGAATGCGCGTTTAAGGCTCTCATAACACGGCAGAGAAGAACATCCTGTCTCGCTCTGCATCGGAGAATCAATTGAGTTGTAACGTCCGTAGTGGTCAAAATCATAATGCCATGCGCTGTGCATCTCCGGAGGTTCAGGACATGCTCTTCTGAATTCCACATCCTTTCCGATTTTCTGTCTGCAGATTTTCCGCAGTATCTTGAACACAGGATGGTCAGGCGGATTTCCGACATCCAGCAGCTCGTTCCCTCCGTCCCACATAACTATGCACGGATGGTTCCGCAAATTTTCTGCAACGCCCGACATCTCCCTTCTAAAGAACTTCAGAAATTCCCGGTCCTGCCTTGCAGCGCCCTTGAAAAACCTGAGTCTGCCCGCCTTTTTTATAATTTTATGCGGAGTAGGAAAATCCTGCAGGACCATCATCCCGATTTTGTCGCAGTAATCATAAAACTCCTTTTTCTCTGCAATACCTGTTCCCCAGATACGCAGGTAATTCAGGTTTGCTTCTTTCGCAGCATCCAGGATCATTGCATATCGTGCGTCATCAGTGCGCCCGTAAAGCAGGTCGAACGGCACGCATGACCCCCCGCGGATAAAGAGCCGGCGCCCGTTCACAAACAGATTCCAGTTGTAGCTGCCTATCGCCGGTTCTGCAGGACGTTTCTTGTCCTCCTGATAATTATATTCATACCTGCATGCAGGTTTCACGACAAAGGAATTAAACCAGCTGTGGATGCTCGGCAGAGGACCTTTCACAAAGGCATTGTTTCTGCGAAATTCAACTTTGCGGAGCCCGACAGTGAATATTTCCTCGTCGAGAATTTCTCCTCCCCAGACCGCTCTGACAGTCACCTTGTAGAGATTCGGCCTGCCAAGCTCCCATGGCCACCAGAGTGCAGGGTTTTTCATTTTCACAGCGACTGAAATCCTCTGCGGTTTTACTGCAACAACAGCATGTTTTTTCCCGGAAAATTTCCTGTCCGAAAAATTTTCCGGTGAAATTTCGACAAGGAATTTCATCCTTTTCGCGCGGCCCCTGGTGAATGCGTCGAACGACACCTCAACTGCAGCGGTTTTATATCTGTTTCCGAACCTGACCTTCGCAAACGGACTGTCGATTACCGCTGAACCGGAAAACTCGAGACGCACCGGTTTCCATATTCCAAGGGTCACCATTGCAGGATTGTGGTCGCCTCCCAGCGAAACTCCTGTTTTAAGGGTCCCCTTCATTCCCTCCGTGGTATGAGGAGTGCTTGTTCTGCACAGCAGGATATTTTCCTTTTCACAGGATATAATTTTTGTCACATCAAACACAATCCTGGTCATTCCGCCGCTGTGACTCCCCAGCAGTTTTCCGTTTAACCAGAAAACAGAGTTGTAGTCAACCCCTTCGAAGACCAGCCGGCAGATTTTCCCTTTGAACTTTTTCGGAATTGAAAATGTTTTTTTATACCACCAGACCAGCCGCGGAACCCAGTCGGATTTATAACTGTTGCAGTCCACGTAAGGGTCAGGTATTCTCCCGAGTTTTACCAGTGTACTGCGGACATCTCCGGGGACTTCCGCTTTCAGCCAGGTATCAGGTTTAGCCCCCGACCCGAGAAGCCAGTCGCTGCCGTCAAGCGAAACAGTATTATAACGCGATTTCACGATTTTCCTCCTGTTTTTACCCGAAACGTTCTGTCTTGTGCCAGATCCGTTTTTCTTTTTTAATAAGGTCAAAATAAAGTGCCCGTATTACCACCAGCAGCCAGAGCTGGCAGTAGGTGAAATACATAATTACCGAGAGAAAAAGATTAGCCGGCGTATCCTCGTCCTCCCTGGACAGCGCCAGCAGGATTTCCACTATGAAAAGTACGTATGCCAGCAGCCATACCTCTCTGTACGGTCCCGGTATCAGCATGCTTATAACCTGCAACAGCCCAAGAATAAACAGGATATCTGAAAGGATGATTGCCGAGAGAAAAACGTAATACAATGCGAAATTATAAAGAATTTCCACTGATACAAGCTTCGGCTTTAAAGTTAAAGCGCTGCAGAAGAATTTTGCCAGGACGTAATTATTTCCGCGAACCCATCTGGTGCGCTGATTTATCCATGTCTTGATGGTTTCAGGTTCCTGTTCCCATGTAACTGCATAAGGTACAAACGCGATAGTCTGCCCGTGCTGGTAAAGACGGAGCGAAAGTTCGGCATCTTCCGACAGCGCCTGCTCGTCCCAGCCGCCTATTCCTTCCAGCAACTTTTTCCGGATTACGAAATTTGTTCCTGGTAAAGTCGAGATATTCAAAAGACTGTACCGCCCTGCCTGGACAATCCACTGAAAACTCAGGGTTTCAATGTTGACAAATCTGGTCAGCAGGTTTTTCATCTTGTTGTACGGACGGAACAGACCCAGAGCAGCTCCGCAGCGTTCGTCTGTAACAAGTCTGGCTGTCAGATATTTCAATGCATCAGGCTCAGGTGCATTGTCGGCATCATAAACCGCGATTATTTCACCGGAAGCATGTTTCAGGCCGAAATTCAGCGCCGCTGATTTGCCCTGTCCGCCTGGCGGCGGGACTTCCACCATCCTGACGCGCGGATCGCCTCCGGCAATGCCTGCAATTATCTCTCCTGTTCTGTCGGTTGACGCATCGTTGATGACCAGTATCTCCAGATTATCATGGGGATAATTAAAAGCCTGCATCGACCGGATTGTCCTGGCAATAACCTTTTCCTCGTTGTGAGCAGGAATCAAAATTGTAACCTTTGGATAGGCAACGGCGGTAAAATCCCCGGTTTCTTTTTCCCTGCCTGCCCTGCGGCTGAACAGGTAACCGGCTATAAAAAGACCCAGCTGATACACTATCATGAACCAGATGATGATTACACTCAGGACAAAAAGTATGTCAAGCCATATATTCTGGAACGGCATTATTTTTTTCTTCCTTCTTTGTTTTTCCGCCTTTTTCTGATTGTCTTGCGAATACGGATCACGGTGTAAAGCAGAATCAAAAGTACGCTCGTCGTCAACCCGAATGCAACAATGAGCGAAGATGAAAACAGGCTCACGAACTCAACCCAGTAAAGACTTGTACCCTGGGCGAACACAGTGAGTTTGTGCTTTCCGGGCGGCGCTATCAGTGTAAAACCTTCGTCGCATTTTATCAACGGGATTGCACTTCTTACGCCGTCCAGGTAAAAATCATACGGTTTTTTATTAACCGTGATGAAGCACCGCGACACAGATTCATACTCGATCAGGATGCCGCGGTGCAGCTTGCTGATATTAAGAATGTCCCCGCTGATTTTGGTCACCCTTACATCCAGCTCTGAAGTATCCATGTAATTGAACGGAACCTTGACCTGTTTCAGTTCGTGTTCACCCGCAGGAACTGTTACAACACCTTCGTTGCAAAGCTGCCATGGTTTGCCGTCCAGTTCAATGCGCTCATAGGCCCTGCCAACCTCAATTTCAACAGGATGCGGCGACTTTATATGCCAGACTGCGCCCTGCTTATCCACATCAGCGCCCTGTGCCATTACATATTGAAGAAAACCAAAATCAGTCTGATTGAGGGTTGATTCTGCGTAAAAACACACCCTGCTGACTGTTTTTGCAGCATGATAAAGCAGCTGCATGACTTCCTGTCCGGTCTGTGTATCAGTCGGAAAAGTCCGCTCGCCAAGGACATATTTCCTCGGAATAATGTTTATATCCAGCATTAACCTGGAAGGAGCGACCAGGCGTGAATATTCCTTGCCTATTTCCTCATAGCGTTCAGGACCTGTCACCCACATAGGCGCCGGGTCTTCAACCTGGAGCGTAAAATCATATTTTTTCTGCAAAGACAGGAGTTCTCCGACATCCATCCCGATGTAATCCCTGAGCTGCGGATCCTTCAGGTCGTCAATAATTGTCATCACAACGTCCAGATATACTTTTTCCTTGTGAATCTCGTCCAGCGTGGACAGGACTGCTTCATGCAGACGGGTCACCCAGTAAATCCTGTAATCAGCCAGTTGCCGCCATGCGGCAGCATTGGTTTTCCAGTAATAGTCGGATTTATTGTTGAATATCAGCGAAGGGTCATAGCCGTATTTTTTCTTGAAATTGTGACGAAAATAATCGTTCATCGGAGTAAACATCTCCGGTGTTTCAGGGCCTGTCAGCGGGTCAAAATAGAGTTCAGCGATATTTACACCGTCCCAGTCATACTTATTGACAAAATCCCTGACTTCGCTCAAGACCTTGGCACGGCATTCCGGAATGGTCATAGCCATCAGGTACCGCCAGCTGTATTTCGGGTCGTGGGCAACTTTAAGATTGCCTGCGATTTCCCGCCACTGCGGATATGTGTTCCAGAATTTCTCGCTGACATGCGGCAGTTCAAACCATGCATAGACCACTATGCCGTTCTGGTGGCAGACCTTTATCAGCCGTTCGTAATCATATGTGTATCTGGCGTAAAAATGCCATGCACCGGCATGAACAGCGCGGACACCGTTTGCCGCCCACATCTTTGCCAGGGTTTCAATACTAATATCCTGCCTGAATCCAGGGTCGAAATACACCTCAACGTCCCTGCGTTTGGCAACAGGTCTGACACATAAATAATTTTTCAGGGCAAGGAAAAAATACGGAAAACGCTTGTATCCATAAGGGGTTTCAGGGTCGAGCAGAGCAGCTAAAAACAGCATTTTCCCGCTGCCCGCTGCAATCCCTGCAATCAACGGCGACCTGGAATTCCTGTCGCGGCAGAAGATCTGCTGACATTTATCAGGATTTATCTGAACAGCGCTGACTTTCTTCTCCCATTCAATGTCAAGTTCAGGCTCCTGCTCATCATCTATCACCTGGACTTCCAGGTCCCTGCCCGTAAAAGGCACTCCCATGCGTTCTGTGAGAGGTGTTCTTTCTTCTGTGACCAGGCTTATCTGCCCGGATTCAACCGCCTGCACCAGGTAATCAATCTGCTTCGGCTCCAATTTGTTTGCTGTTCCTGCAGGCACAATAATCACGCTGGAACGTCCTACAGAAGCCGCAAAAAGTTCCTTGAGGTTGACCCTGCTTACGTTTATGCCCAGTGCATCCAGAGTATGAAAATAACTCAGCTGGTTATTGTTTTCCTCTTCATCTGCCGCAGGATCCCAGGCAATTACCACATTTGCGGGTTCTGTCACCTTCTCCGCTGATCTTCCCTTCATCAAGGCAACAAAGGAAATAAGTTTTTTGTTAAGTTCCTGCAGTAACCTGACAGGCCACACAGCGGGCTTCTGGTAAAGTTTGTTCAGGACGTACATGCCCCTGACAGGACACTGGACATCCTTTTTGAAATCCCCGTCCTGCCGGTCCTTGCTGATTTTTTCCCAGCTCACCCTTCCCCGGCTGTTGATGAATAATTCCTGTGTGAATTGTTCGGCAATGGTAGTGTCCAGGTGCCCCTGGCCGGTCATAATAACCGTGTTCGGCGCTGTCACCTGTATATTGAAATCGCGGACATCAACGAATTCGTAACCAAGGTTTTTGATGCCTGCCACAAGTTTCCGCAGAACATCCACCCCGATAATCGGATGGTAGAACACTCCGACGAAGCTGTCGCGGACCGCCAGATGCGCCGCAGCATTGCGGATCAGCTCGTCTGCCGAACCAAGCATCTCCTCATCCGTGTCAGCCAGAGGAATATAACCGAGGTTTTCGGGAATAACCTGCTGACCATACATATCATCATGGATAAGATAAGGAAGTATCTGGTCGGAGCCAACGTAGTCCGCCACTGACCTGCGCTCAATGACAGTATTGAAATATTTTGCAAAAATACTGTAATCAAGACTGGAAGCCATGTAATGCGGCGTTTCCCACAGCACCGGATAAATTCCGCAGGCAAGCATCTGATTAAACCCCAGTTTGATTTTCTCGCTAATTCTGCTCTCCGAGTCGTCCCTGATCGGCGAACCATATGGCGGATTCGCCAGGCTGTCCCAGAATTCATAATCGTCGGCACTTTCACCATGGTACTGGTGTGTCACGCCGTGCATGGCTATACTGCCGCCGTGCCGGCAGGCATATTTTATAATGTCGACCATTCTGGGAGAATCGGAAAGATAGATCTCACGGTGCGTCTGAGGGTTTTTGTAAATCGGAATCAAAGAGATAACAAATGGAACATTCTCATCGTAGAGGTAATCTATGATTTTTTTCATGTTGGGCACCAGGTCTTCCTGGGCAGGGTTAACATCTTCAATCCGCAGAACAGCCGTGTGTTTTTCCTGGTGCTTTTCTCCGGTAATTTCATGCAGAATGTCCGCAAAAACCAGATACCTGTCGCTGGAAGAACTGTAAGAAAAAGGAGAATCGGCTATATACCAGAAATTATTTCCGTGCACAATATAAGGGGTTTCCTGTCCCCTGGCATTCCTGACAACCGCCACAACCGTACATATCTTCGGGTCTGTTACCTGAACCAGAAAAGTATCCGGGCTGCCCTTATCTACAGTCCGTCCGCGGTAAAATACACGGTCGAAACCCGACAGCCGGTCAAAACCTGTAATTTTGAATCCAAAACGTCCCAGCCCGTATTTCCTGTCCATCTGGTCAATCTGGGAATTAATCCAGCAGACCTTTTTGTTAGTCTGCGTCAGATCGCGGAGAAAGACATCAGGTACATTGAATTTCTGCGAGGCAAGGAATCCGGTGTAGAAGATCATATCAAACTTCTCCGCGTCTCCCGGCTTGTAAAGAAGTATGGACCTGACCTCCCGGACAACTGCGAAATGACCGAGCAGGTTGGAAATTTCCATGGCATTTTCCACGCCGAAGTTTATTCCCGGCTTTCCTTCATCATCAAAAAGTATCAGCGCTTTTTTCTTTTCTTCGGCAGCTGCGGCTGAATCAACCGCAGGCGAAACAACGAAAATCGCGACAAAGAAAACCAGAATGATTTTTCTGAATATTTTCATCGTTTTTCCATCTTAAATAAGGTGACACAATACTTAATTCCTTTTGAATTCCCTTTCGAAACAAAGGATAGAAATCAAAAAAAATAAAATTTATAGCCCCGAATGGAAAAATGCAGGTTATTGAAAAATCTCTATAGACACCCACGGGCATAGCCCGTGTCACTAAATACCTCGCCCGCAAACGGGCGACCAAGAGAGTAACCTCTCTTGGTACTCTCTTTTGCATAGTTTAACATTTTATTGGCGTTCATTCCTCCACGCCTAAAAAGCGTGTCTCCTGAACGCGGCAAAATGAAGCAGCCCCCATAATTAAGTATTGTGTCACCTTATTTTTCCTTTTTGAAAAGTTTCATTGCACCTAGCAGCAGGAATCCGATACCCAGAACAGATGATACGGCAATGCCTGCTACGATTGAAGAACCTATCCCCGCAGAATCCGCCTCCCCTGAAATCGCCGGAAGGGCAAAATTCATCATCTTCCGTGCAACCAGAAGCAGTATGACACCGATCACTATATAGGCAAAAACCACCGTGTAATGTTTTGTAACGGTGCCTGGCATGTGCTCTCCTGAAGTCTCAACCTGTTTACCGCTTCTGCCGGCAATCGCATCAAGCAGTTCCTGCGAAACGCCTTCTACAGGCGCATTGTGCAGGCATTCTTTTGACCTGGAAACAGACTCCCCGTAGGTAATCATTATGGAACTGCTGGATTCCCTGGAAATCTTAACTATACTGTTCCACGGAATAAGAAAGGTTTTTTTTCTGTAAAGCGGAAAAACTGCAGCTGCCTTGACAACTTCGAGGCCTGAATCAGTAATACTGCATCCGGACTTCATCAGCAGAAAAATGGTCAGAATTCCCGACCAGATAAAAAGCAGGGCAAAACCATAAAGCAGGATTCTGGATATCAGCGGGACAATATCGGACGAAGCCTCGTTCCAGTTAAGCCAGTTCGACAAAGAAAAAGAAAAAAAATTGAAGAATACATAACAGAGATATCCAAGTAAAATGTAGGACACCAACATGCCTGTAATTGTCCATGACGAAACTCTCCTGTAAAATTTCACGTCTCCCACCCTGCATCCTCCTTTTCTGACATTATAACAGGAAAACGAACCTGCTGCAAATACTTTAAACTTTTCCTGAAAGCATCAAAATGATAATGACAGCAGCCAGAATCAGCCTGTAATACACAAAAGGTTTGAACCCGTGTTTTCTGAGGTAATTCAGCAAAAATTTTATGCACATGAACCCGGTCAGCGCAGAAACGAAAAATCCGGTTACAAAATACCCGTTAATTCCTATTTCCCCAAGGTGCCTGAACTTGAACACCCCTGCCCCGAAAATAATCGGAGTCGAAAGAAGAAAAGAAAATCTGGTTGCGGAAAAACGCGAAAGCCCGGAAAAAAGTCCTGCACTGATTGTTATGCCTGATCTTGAAACTCCGGGTATCACTGCAATTGCCTGGGCAAATCCTATTAAAATGCTCTTTTTTGCGGTCACATTTTGTATCTCTTCTGTCCCGTGACGCCTGTCAGCAACGAGCAGAACCAGGGCAAAAAAAACCTGGGTAAAGACAATCAAAAGCGGCCTTCTGAATACCTGCTCTGCCTGCGCCTCGAACAAATACCCGGCAACAGCAGCCGGTAAAGAAGCAAGGACCAGATACCAGAAAGTTTTTCCTTCTCCCCGGGGACAAGAAAACCCGTTTTTAACCAAGACCAGCCAGTCATGCCAGAAATACAACAGTACAGCCAGCAAAGTTCCAAGGTGCAGCACAACATCAAAAGCCATGCCCGGGTCAGACCACCCGAAAAACCATGGCAGGATAACCAGGTGGCCTGAACTGGATACCGGCAGAAATTCGGTCGCTCCCTGTATAGCCCCGAGAATTATAACTTTCCAGATTGCCATTTTTCTATCTGTTGCGCCGAGAGTACCCCACCTGTGATGGGGGTGAACGGCGCAATAAAATTTTTACCTCTCAGAGAAGATACCCTCCCTGTAAGGGCAGGGAGATTCATTTCCGGTTCCTGCCCAGAATTGCCGGCAGGCTGTCAAGCAAAGAATCGCAGAACCCGGATAAAAACGGACGGGCACCGCTTTTGACGATGTTCCCGCCGCCAATGCCGATTACCGCAAAACCGGCCAGTCGCAGAGAAATTACGCCTGCACCGGAATCCTCCAGACCGATTACCCGGCACCGTCCGGATGCCTCAATACCCAGCCCGACCCTGGCAGTTTCGGCATAAAGCCACGGATGCGGTTTCGACTCCAGTTCTCCGAGAGTGCCTACCTGTCCTTTTTTAATCGAATAACCGGCAGTAATAATGGCATCGTAGAAATCCAGCGGGTTACCCAGTCCCATCACGCGGAACACGGCCATAATTTCAGGCCATGCCTTCTCATAAAGGCCTGAAGTCACGAGTCCTATCTTAACCCGGTGCTTCTTCATTGCCAGGAGAAATTCCTTCAATCCCGGCGCAGGTTTGAAAGCTTCGCAGCGTCCCCGGCCTTCCAGAATCTCCTTCATTTCCCTGCGGGTAATCTCAAAATAATACTGCCTTGCTTCCTCCACTTTTTTGCCAGGAGCGTATTTCCTGATGCAGTACTGCAGGTGCTCGGAGACAGAATGTCCTGATACATGCGGTTCATCCTCCGGCGACAGAACAAATTTCGGATTGCCCAGCAGCCTGGCAGTTGTTTGCCCTATAACCCATACCCAGAAGGATTCACTCCTGACGCTGGTACCGTCGAGATCCATCAAAACAGCTTCAGCCGGTGCTGTAAATTCTGCTTCCTGCAGGGGATAGAATGCAGGATAACCCATGGCTGATTTTACATAAGCCATGGTCTTGTCCTTAAAAACTATGAATTCGGTTTTTCCGTCGCGCGGCTGCAGAACAGCCCTGACTCCGCTCATGCCGACCTTCCAGAATCCGTTTCCGCCGCTTTTAAGGGAAATCAAATCATCCCTGTATTCTGCGGGAATAACGCCGATACCAGGTATTTTTTTCATCATCCTGTCCTCACTTTACATAAATTGTGAATCCGATAATCTCATCCCTGATTTTCATTTTTATTGCCGCAACGGTAATGTTGTCGAGAACCGGCTTGAGTTCGTTTAACTTCGCTCCCGGGCCGGTATATTTTTCCATGCCGCCTGCTTTTGCAAGGGGTGAATCCGACAGTGATTTCATCAGACAGTCAGCCATCAGAAGTGCCTGTTGCGGATTAATGAAAGCCGCACCATTGCCGGGCGACGACATTTCATCTTTAATCTGTTTCCATGCCGGAGAAGACGTGATCCCCGGCGATTCCTTTCTGGAAACATCTATGATTTTTTCAATGCTTTCAGGACTGTTTGAAATCACGACAAAGTTCCGGTAAAAAGTCCAGCAAATTGACGGCAGCGACATCGGAAAGGAAGCATACCGGATTTTCTCTCCCTTGTAAATCCTGTCCTTGAATCTTATCATTCCGCCGAACCCGACGAGTTTCTCAATTTGTTGCATAACCTCCGACATCCTGCCCTGGTCCCTGACTTCAGCCATGAAATCCAGACGCGGATATTGTTCCTCGTGTTCTGCAGCCGACACGGAAACACTGTATTCCTGTCCGAGGCACGACGCTAATTCGTCGAGGTTAATTCCCAACCCTTTAACGGTGT
>Ga0172362_10000354_pt1 | contig 36964 bp, 57 predicted proteins | sample LakKivs1_kivu2a2_FD_114534 | JGI IMG/M metagenome (GOLD analysis project Ga0172362, IMG submission 114534) | Sediment microbial communities from Lake Kivu, Rwanda - Sediment s1_kivu2a2 | ecosystem: Environmental > Aquatic > Freshwater > Lake > Sediment | place: Rwanda: Western Province, Lake... | reverse complement strand
TGGTTTTAATGGCTTCTTGAGGATGATCCTCACAGATAGGAACATGTTTTAATGCAGCCAAATGAAAAATCACATCGATGTTTCGACAGGCTCGAGATAATGGATCATAATCACGCACATCACCTATGACGAATTTAATTCTGTGATCGAATTTGAAATCTCTTTGCATTAATACTTGCTGTAATTCCCCACGACTGAAAATCACAATTTCTTTTATGGGATAGTTTTCCAACAATAATCTTGTCAATGTTCTACCCCAGGATCCGGTGCCTCCAGTGATTAAAATTCTTGCTTGCGAAAATATACTCATGATTTTACCAAATTTGAAATCAACAATTTTATCACAGTGTCGGACACATGATGTCGAACATATTCATTAGGCGGTTGCCAATTGGTGTGATTGTGATTGTCAAAATAATTATAACAATTTATAATGTCTTGACAATTTAATCCACTGACAATATTTGATCCACACCAAACAGTTTCGGGACGTTCTGTGGTATTCCTTATAGTTACGGTGGGGATACCCCACAAACACATTTCTTCTTGCACTGTGCCTGAATCTGTAATGGCCATGCGACTGTGTTTTTCTAAATTTACAAAATCAAAAAATCCCAATGGATCAAGCATTATCAGACCAGCAGTAGACATGTTGAAATTTTGAATTTTGTTTCGAGTTCTGGGATGACAACTAAACACCACTGGTCTTTGTTGACTGATTTGTTGCAATGCAGTCAATATTTCTTGTAGACGATCAGCATGGTCGACATTTTCGGCTCGATGTGCAGTGACTAGAACATAATTACCAGTTTCGAGTTTTAGTTTTTGTAGTATGTCACTGTGTTGAATTTGTGTTTGATAGAGATTCATGACTTCCATAATGGGATTTCCAATTACAGTAATTCTTTCATTGGGCAATCCTTCTCTCAACAAATTTTGTCGACTCAACTCAGTATAGGGAAGATTATAAGTAGAAGCAGTATCTATGACTCTACGGTTTCTTTCTTCTGGCACAGATAAATCATAGCAACGATTACCAGCTTCCATGTGATAGACAGGGACTCCCATTCTTTCGCAGATCACCGCACTCAATGCTGAATTAGTGTCTCCTAATATCAATGCTCGAGTGGGTTGAAATTTCTTAATTGCATCCTCGACTCCTAGAAATATATTGGCTATTTGTTGTGCAGTAGTGGTATTTTGATTTGGCAAAATCACATCCGGACTACGAAGATTTAATTCTTGAAAAAATATCTCATTGAGACCCGCTGTATAATTTTGCCCTGTGTGTAAAATAAAATGATTTTGTTGACCCAATACTTGATCTAATTTAGGCAAGATAGCACTGAGTCTAATAATTTCAGGCCGGGTGCCCAGTATAGTCAACACTCGATTATTCATGACGTTGCCAATGTCCTACAAAATATTTGTCTAGTGTATATAGTTGCACCGGCTCAAATCCCACAAAATCATCAGCAGACCAAAGGCTTTTATGATAGTCATAGACATTACCGTAACACCAAAGATCAGGATTATTGACATTTTTGTGATTGTCGTCCCAAATTTCCTCCAACGGTGTCAACAGAAATATTTTTTTATTGACTATTTTTTTGCAATCCTCAATCAATCGTCGTCCTGCTGCTTTGTCTAAATGCTCAATGAAGTCTATCATTAATATATAATCAATTCGACCAATTTGAGTTTTGACATCAAATGTTTCGAGATCGGCCACAATATCGGGTTCAACATCAGGCCATGCATCTACTGTTATTTGTCGATGACATAAATCCTTCACTGCTTGAGTATAGACTTTGGGACCACAACCCAAGTCCAGCAGACTAGATTCAGGTGTGAAATTTGATCGAATATATCTAATCAGATTGTCATTGGAATAAACTGGTTTATTTTTAAATTCGTGTTTCATGGTATTAGTTCCTTATTGGGTGCTGTGATCAGTCCAGTGTTTTTCAAGTCATAAAATAGTTGCCGATTGTCTGTGGCAGCAGAACCCAACGTCAAAAATTTAGGATGTGGTTGATGAATCACATGTGGATCATCAACAAATTCGATATTGAGATTTAAATTACGGACACGTTGAACAAATTCGTTGTCATCGTAGCTGAAGCCAGTGGCGAATCTCTCATCAAACCCATTGAGTTTTTTTAAATTATGTCTAGTGATTGCGGTGCAAAAATGATAGGATTCGGGACGATGTTCACGATGATTATACCATAATGCCTTGGGTTTAGGCACGTAGTCTAGAGCTTGATCATTATGTAATTTGATGAGATCATCTTTGGTGCAACTCCAACAATGATAGCTGAGGTAATTTTGATCAGTGATATGTTCACTGCAATGAGACAATACATCACCGATATGACAACATTCGGGATTTTGTATGATTACGATTTGTCCTTGACTTTTTCTAAATGCCACATTATAGGGTATACAGGGATTGCTGTACCATCTATGCTGCACAATATCTTGCATCTTGAATATTTGTATAGGTAAACTGCTGTATTTTTCCAATAATAGTTGGGGATTGTGATCGCTGTCGCTGAAATCATCGACTACAATTATTTCATAGGGTCCGGTATATCGACTTTTTGATATGGTATTGAGAGTAAAATCAAATTGTCTAAGACGGTTGTAATAGCTCATTACTATGCTGATCATGATTGATATTTTTTTAATTCCTCTGTGAAAATTTCCAATTCTTTCCGTCGTCCCTTGGCACTCCATATGGCACTGTCGGGTTTCATTGCCCAATCAATATAGCTCATTGGCAATAGTCCCTTGTGATATTTTGTAACTAATTGATCTAATAGAACTTGATCGAGAAACCAATATATGTCACCTTGTTCGATGGCATTTCTCAATGATTCGGCATATTCTCGTAGAAAATTTCTCGACCCCACATGCGGTTGAAACAACAATGCACCTGCCAAATGACTGCCATCCTTGGGTTTTTCATAGAGATAAATGTCTCGATATGACATTTCCATGACAAAATTTTTTCTAACTAGACCATCTACATCCATACTCAAACAAGTTGTTTCTTGATTTAATAATTGATCTAATCTGACAAATCTAGTGCAAGCATAATAAGTGTTATGCACTAACTTTAAAAAATTTTCTGAAGATAATGTCAGTGATTTTTTATGCATTTCGGATTGTCGTCGGTTGGAAAAATTAGTTCTTGTTGACCAAGACTTGGCGACTTTTTTCAAAAATTTATAGTCAACTGTTTCCCAACTCACTGTGAGATTTGATTGCATCTCACACCATTTGAGTTGTTGCTCTGTGGGATCATAGATGTGAATATGCACACAGTAATTGGGACTATTACGTTGTGCACTGATGATCAAGGGTCTGGCATATTTGTCAAAATAAACCGTATCTGCTGCTGCATAAATTATTTGAGCATGTGCAGGAGTTTGTCCCTGCAATGTATTAATTGTCATAACTACTTATTTAACACATGAAAATATCGACCTTTACAAAATTTTCTGCACAAAATTCAGTATCACCAACACAGGCATTTATTGATGGAGCTAGAAAAATTGGTTGGACAGTAGTTGATCATGATCTCTCAGCAGATGCAGCCATGATATGGTCAGTGCTGTGGAATGGTAGAATGCGAAAAAATTTTCATGTCTATCAACATTTTCGTCAACAAGGACGTCCGGTATTTGTATTAGATGTGGGATCATTACATCGAGATCGAACTTGGAAATTGGCCTTGAACAATCTCAATGCTCAAGGATGTTATGGTCATGAAGAAAATCTAGATTGGGATCGACCCGAGAAATTGGGTATTTCTTTACAACACCCAACAAAAAACAATGGAAAAATTTTGATCTGTCTACAACATCAACACAGTCAACAGTTGGCCACAGTGGGCGATTTATCTCAGTGGGTAGTTACCAAAATACAACAAATACAAAATCACAGTGATAGACCTATTTTTTTAAGACCACATCCTCGAGCAAGATTTAATCCTGCTGAATACAAATTTTCCTACCAATTGAATAGACCAACCAAAATCAAACACAGTTATGATTCATATGATTTTTCTCCTCAACAATATCATGCAGTAATAAATTGTAATAGTAGTCCAGGTATACTGGCAGCAATTCAAGGAGTAAGACCCATTGTGGATTCCACCAGTTTGGCATTTTCGGTCAGTGTCGATGCTGAAAATATAGACCATGATTATCTCTGTGACCGAGATCGTTGGTTGGTGTCAATCACACATACCGAATATTCTTTAGAAGAATTACGACAACCATTATGGGAAAAAAGACTGTTGCCTTATCTCAACCTTTGAATTGTGCTTGTGTCATACATGGAGATGCCTACTCGTTCGACTATGTTGATAAATTATATAGCATGTTGAGTTGAAATTTTTCGATTCCCATCGTGCTGCATGTTTACACAGAATCTCATCGTATTGTGCCTGCCCATTATATCAAACATAATCTTGTCGAGTGGCCCAAGATTTTTGGACCCAAGAAGTCTTGGTGGTATAAACTTCAATTGTTTGATCGAACACATCATTCTGGCAATCTTTTGTATTTTGATCTTGACACAGTGATAGTCAATGAACTCAATTGGTTATTGGATTTAGATTTGAGATTTTTTTGGTCCATTCATGATTTCAAACGATTGTATAAGAAAAATTTCATTGGTATTAACAGCAGTGTCATGATGTGGAATAATGAAAAATTTGGATATATATGGGATAACATCAAACATATTGATATACAAACCATAACTTCAAAATATCGCGGCGATCAGGATTATCTACAAACAGTGATACCACCTGCTCAATTACAATTTTTTCCTTTGAATCAAATTATATCTTGGAGATGGCAGGCCTTGAAAGGCAGCGATGCCAATAGACATCGTTTTCGCCCCGACATCAATGCAGGGACAGAAATCACACATGAAAATTCTGTTTTGGTTTTTCATGGGCAACCCAAACCTCATGAGATCAGTGATCCTGTGATACAGAAATTTTGGCAATAATGATTTGACATCATCCACAACTGGTGCTATACTGACTTCATGACAACGGGGGAGTGGCAAGAGCACTGTCTGAAATAAGGTCAGGATTGTGCCTACTCTTAAACGACCATGTGAGGCGCCCCTTAAGTTAAAAAGAATTGACAGTAATCTACTCTATCTCTATAATAGAGATATGGTGTTAAATAACTGGAGCAAGACAAGTGGGTCAAATCAGTAGTTTGATGATTGATATTCAAAGCGATATCATTGATGGGTTTCTTTCGTTTGCCCAGATTGCTCAAAAACACAATGTATCTTTGAACTGGGTCAACTCGGCCTGGGACTTCTTGTGTGAGCAGGAGACTGAGATTGAGCAGACAGCCGCCCACAATCACCTCGAGCGCGACCATGATGAGCCCTACGAACACGACCTGGGTGATAGCTGGTATGACGATCAATATGATATTGATGTGGAGAATTAAATGATTTGACAGAAATTCCGGATCGCGCTATAATATTGTTACAGTAAACAAAACGGAGCAGCAAATGAGTCAAGTTCGTGTCAATAACGGTGTTTATCGCGGACAAAAAGTCAATGGTCAAATTTTCAAATTGATCAAAGGCTTCCAGACTGGAACTCGCGGCGGATTTGTCACTGTGGACAGTGACGGATTTTTTGGAGCAGATTTTGACGTAGTTCGTATTCGTGTCAATAGCATCGATGACATTGAATATGTGGGATCCCAACAACTGTCTAGACAAGAAAAAAGCATGCAAAAAAATAAAACAATCTCAGTGGAATTGTCGCCCGAAACCGACGAACAAGCCATTGTTCGTATTCGCGAGCGTTTTGAAATTCTCACAGAAATGACCAAGGCTTCGACCACCGGCGATATTCGTGCTATGATTGTCTCGGGTCCTCCGGGGGTAGGTAAGAGCTATGGTGTTGAACAAGAAGTCGAGAAAGCCTGCCTGTTTGACAAGATCGCTGGCAAGCGTCTCCGTGCCGAAGTTGTCAAAGGTTCTGCCACTCCCATTGGTCTGTATCAGACTCTTTACAAGTATTCGGACACCAACTGTGTTGTGGTGTTCGATGACTGCGACAGCATCCTGCTCGATGACGTCAGCCTTAACTTGCTGAAAGGTGCTTTGGACAGTGGCAAGAAACGTAAGATTTCGTGGCTAGCAGAATCCAGCACTCTGCGCCGTGAAGGCATCCCTGACAGTTTCGAATTCAAAGGTTCTGTGATTTTTATTACGAATCTCAAGTTTGATCAAATGAAGTCACAGAAACTTCGTGACCATTTGGATGCACTTCAAAGTCGTTGTCACTATCTTGATCTTACGCTGGATACCATGCGTGATAAGATTCTGCGCATTAAACAAATTGCACAAGATGGAGTTTTGTTTACCGACTATGATTTTGACACCACAACTCAAAATGATATCATTGAATTCATGGACAAAAATCAAAATCGACTTCGTGAAGTCAGTCTCCGTATGGCGTTGAAAATTGCCGATCTACGCAAGAGCTTTCCGTTGCGTTGGCAGCGTATGTCAGAAACAACGTGTATGCGCCCGGAGTAATCAGCAGTTTGCTCCTACTACTGAAATAATTTTCAGTAGTTTTGGACCGGCACAACTAAATTAGTTGTGTCGGTTTTTTTTTGACCAAAAAAATTGTATATAGACCAGTTATATGTTATAATAGATCACCGACTAAATATTTACAATGACTACTTGCACTCTTATAATCAAAGACGAAGTCAATGTCAAACTTGAGGGATTGACAGTTGAAACTCGTAGAGAACTCAATCGCAAATTCAAATATCAGATTCCGGGTGCTCGATATATACCGGCAGTGAGATTGGGCAGATGGGATGGTTGTGAAACCTTCTTTCAATTAGGTGGTAGTTCTTACATAAATTTATTGCCAGAAATCTTGCCCATATTGACATCACATGGTTATGACATCGAATTAGCTGATCAAAGGCACTACACAAGATCGTTTGATTTCTCCTCTATTGATGAAAACTATTTAAGCGACCGTATGTGGCCGGCGGGCCATCCCATGGAAGGGCAGCCCATACAATTACGAGATTATCAGCTGTTGGCCATCAATGAATTTTTAAAAAACACACAAAGCATTCAGTGCATTTCCACAGGTGCGGGCAAGACCATTATCACAGCCACACTGGCTCGATGTGTAGAACAGCATGGGCGTAGTTTATTGATTGTGCCCAGTAAAAATCTAGTAACGCAAACAGAAGAAGACTATATCAATATTGGGCTAGATGTGGGTGTGGTCTATGGTGATCGAAAACAGTTTCACAATCAACATCTAATCTGCACATGGCAAAGTCTCAATTCCTTGTTGAAAGACCATCCTGAACATCTAGTGGATATCTTAAAGGATTTGGTTTGTGTCATGGTCGATGAGGCACATTCTTTAAAAGCTGACAAATTAAAAAGTCTCATGACACAGGTTTTTGCTGAAGTGCCAATTCGTTGGGCTGTGACAGGAACTATTCCCAAGGAAGAATATGAGTGGAGGTCACTACAAGTCTGTGTTGGTGAAGTCATCAACAATATCACTGCAGCGGAATTGCAAGATCGTGGTGTATTGGCCAATTGTCATGTCAATATTGTGCAGTTGGTGGATTATGCTGAATTTCGTGATTATCAAAGTGAGTTAAAATATCTATTAGAAAATCAAGAAAGATTGACATTCATTGCCGACATGGTCAATCAACTTGAAGGTAATACTCTGGTATTGGTCGATCGTGTCGAGCCAGGACGAGCACTAGCTGCACAAATTAACAATGCCACTTTTCTCAGTGGATCCACTAAAATCAAAGACCGTCGAGAGCAGTATACCGAAGTCAACTTCAGTGACAACAAAGTATTAGTGGCCACATATGGTATTGCTGCTGTGGGTATTAACATTGTCAAACTGCATAATCTTGTGCTAATCGAGCCAGGTAAAAGTTTTGTTCGTGTGATACAAAGTATAGGTCGTGGTCTACGTAGAGGTTTTGACAAAGATCATGTAGACATTTGGGACATCACCAGCACTTGTAAATTCAGTAAAAGGCATCTCTCTAAGAGAAAGCAATTTTATTCAGATGCTCAATATCCCTATCAACAACAAAAAAAAGTTTGGCAATAGTGTTGACTTGCCAATAATAAAAATATATAATCAATCATATGAGAATACTATCATCAGAAAATCATTGTTTTAATCTTGATCATTTGCCCGACGAAGTGGATGATCTAAGATTTGCCATATTTGATAATTCGGATCCCACTAATCCAGATTATTTTTATATTCCTTTGATATTTTTAGAAAACTTTCATAGTCCTGCATTGGTATTGCGAATAGGTCAACACAAAATCAAAATGCCCATTGATTGGCAAGTATTAATCGGTGAACCCGATCTAGGTGATCTAGAAGTATTGCCTTTGACCAGTATCAACGATCGAGGATTTCGTGTATTCGAATTCAACCCTTTGAGCAGTTTCAGGCCATCATTTCAGCCCATTGAAATAGTGGATGTCTATCACGAAGTGGCATGGTTCAGTCCCAAACTCAAAAATGGACAAATGTTATGTGTGCCATTGACTGATGGACCTCAACCCATGTGTATATATTTTGTCAAAGATATCAGTAGAAATTGTGAAATTGTCAACTACAATCTTGCTTGGTAAAAAGGAAAATCATGTCTGACACTCAACCAATGAAAATGACTTTAGAAGTCAAAGAAGATCCGGATACCGGAGATCATTTTTTAATTTTTCCTCCGGAATTATTACAAAGATTGCAATGGAATGAAGGTGACACTCTACTTTGGTCAAAAATTGATGATCAAAGTTGGAGTTTGACCAAGAAAGAAACACCATGACCACGTCAGGTAAAGTTTGGGGAGTGACACAATTATTGGAAGCCAATGGTGTATTGGAATTTCATCGTATCCAAGCTCAGCGTGGTGGAGTATGCAGTAAACACCGACACAAGCATAAATGGAATGGTTTTTATGTCGAACAAGGCAAATTATTAATTCGTGTTTGGAAAAACAATTACAATCTCATCGATGAAACTGTATTGACTGCAGGACAGTATACTCGTGTGGCACCTGGTGAATTTCATCAATTTGAAGCCATTGAAGATACCATTGCATTTGAATTGTATTGGGCAGAATTCGATCATGATGACATTGAACGTGAAACTGTGGGTGTAAAGAAAAATGTCTGACGATGATCGTCCTGTCTACATCTATGAACAGGTCGATGATCGTCCTGTCTACATCTATGAACGAGTCGATGACACCATTTATGCTCGGCAACCTGGTGGATTACACAGAATCAAAATTTCTCAACCCAGTCCAGAAATAGAATTTGAAATTTGGAAAGATATTTGGCGACTCTCTAAAGAAAATACCAATAATGGTATACTGATTCGTGATCTATTAGATCGATTATTAGTGGCCTATCATTTGATAAAAAAATAGCATGGTAAAAAAAGCAACCTCTCCAAAATTAAATATACGTAATGAAATGCGTTGTCTTGATCTCAAGGATCGTGGATTTTATGATTCTCTCGACGACGAAGAAAAAAAGAAATTCAGCACTTATTTGATGATTCGATGGGGCAGCTCAGTGTCAGGCAGTAGTGATCTAGAATCTTTTTATGTAATCGCCGCCAATGAGTTGTTGAACAAACATTTTTTTGCCATAAATCGGCATCCCAAATTACAATGGTTATGTGCTACTGCTATTAGTCCAGCATTGGGTGCACAAAATCATGTTTGGATCGCACAAGGAGAAAAAAATAAAAAGAAATCCGATGGTATGAAAAAACTGTCACAGATATTTCCCCAAGCCAAACAGCAAGATCTAGAAGTGCTATATCAACTCAACAGCGATGATGACATTAGACAATATCTCAATGATCAAGGCCACACCGACTGACACTGACTATCAATGTCGTTACTGTCAACGTGTATTTCAACGTGAAACCAGTCTGACCTCTCATCTCTGTGAACAAAAAAAGAGATATCAAAATCGTCACAATCTAGATGTGCAACTGGCTTTACAGGCCTATATGAGATTCTATCAATATACTCAACCCAATCACAAAAATCGAGATTGGGACGATTTTGCAACCAGTCCCTATTATCGTGCTTTTGTTAAATTTGGTAATTACTGCTATAATACTTCAGTGATTTCACCTTTGCAATATCTAGATTGGTTGTTGAAAAAAAATAAAAAAATTGATCATTGGTGTAGAGATTCGATATACAGTGAGTTTTTGTTACAACATCTACAATTTGAATCAGTGGAGGATGCATTAACACGAGCAATTAAATGGTCGTTGACATGGGAAGAAAAAAATCAAGCTCCTTAAAAAGACTGTTTGCGTTATGGCAATATCAATGTGATTTGTCATGCCATAACCACTGGAAAAATCAGTGCTTGGATAATTTATAATTGCCACAGTGGTCGTGAATTTTTGGGAAAAATTTCCAGTGACCAATTGGGCATGATCTATGACTACATCAATCCTGAATATTGGCAAAATAAATTTGTCAAAGACTCAGACAATACACGATATTGTCAAGACATTCTTAAACAAGCAGGTTGGTAATGACAGATATTGATTTGGATTTTGGCAATCGAGATCAAATTTTAAAATTGATCAAACATATACCTGCCAGTCAACTGGTCAATGGCCGATTGAAAAAACACAATTCAGGAGTGTATATCACTGATATACCAACAGATCCCATCTCTGAATTTGCTTCGATAGACTATCAAACAGCAGAATCCCGTGGTTATATTAAACTAGATTTTCTAAATATGACCATATATCAGCAAATTAAAAGTCATCAACATTATCAAGAATTATTAGATAAAACACCCAACTGGACCAGACTGGCCACAGATCGTCAGTGGGCTCAACAAATTGTTCATGTAGGCAATTATGTTGATTTATTAAGTGAGATGCAGCCTGACAGTATACCCAGAATGGCTGCATTCATATCTATAATTAGACCAGGCAAAGCGCATTTACAACGTCGACCCTGGCATGAAATATTTGCCACAGTATGGGATGGTGACAACAGTCGTGGATTTGTCTTTAAGAAAAGTCATGCCATCAGTTATAGTATGTTAGTGGCATTGCACATGAATCTGTGTGAACAATAGGTCTAGTTGACTTTTTTTACAAGAATAATACTTCTTCTCTTGGATTTTTTTTGAATGAGATTGTTGAGACTACATATAGGTCCATGAACAATTTCTAGATCTTTGTTGATAAATGTCTTGATACAAAATCGAAATTCCTCCCACTCGGCTTTTAAAAAAATATTAATGGGAATTTTTCGATTGCTTTCAAACCACCAAACATTGGCCAAATCTAGAAATTTCTTTTTTTGATCAACGTCATGTAGTGAACCAAAGTCATAGAAAGTTGTTATTGTATCATCTCGATTTTGTATTATACCTATATATTCATTGTCGGCATACATGCAAAGACTGATAAATGGATATTTTTTTGTCAATTGTGAAAATAAATTATTGCTCATAGATCAGGATTATTTATACCGATTTAAACCAATTTGGTAGATTTATTATATAAATACTTGCATGTATTCTACCACAATTTACATATATCAACAGATCACACAAGTAGTCGCACTTGACAGCAGTGGTCAATATTTTGATCGGAGGTATGGTCCTGTGTATGCAAAAAAACTAACTGTTAATAAAGGCGTTGACAACGTCTTATTATTTCAAATTGTCAATCAGGATCAAAAACCTGTCAATGTCACTGGCAGTGAATTTGTATTCAGAATCATCAATACACAGGGCACAGAATTACTGTTAGAAACAGATATGGTCATATTAAATGCTGCATTGGGTAGAATCAAAGTCACACTGTCGGCCAATGACACAAGAACATTACCCAGTGATCCGTCCAGTTACAGCATTGAACGATACAGTGGTGTTCTACATGAATCCTTGTTTGTGGATCAACAATCCATTGGTCGAGGTGATGTTGATATTGTTGACAGTGTATTGCCAGAATTTGTCCCCAGTAGAACTGTGACATTGCCAGACATTTATGGACCTCAACTATATCCCAATCCAGTGTCCAATCAAGGATATCCCGATTGGGCAAGAGCTCAACCTCCTAGTTTTCAAAACATCAACCCCATACAATATACCAGTCAAGTTCCCACCAATGGTAATTCGTTGACCACATTTAGATTGAAATTTGATCATTTCACTGGTAATGTCAATGCACAGGCCGCAGAAAATTATCAAAGCGAATGGTATGATGTTGGACCAATGTATACTTTTGAAAATCAAACACAACCGGTGTTTATACATGTGCCGGGATTTTATCCATTATTGAGACTGGCGGTTAATCAATATGGCGGTAATATCTATAGTCAACAGGCCACTGCCAACGCAGTAATTGAAAACGGTGTAATAACCGGTATAACAATAACCAACAATGGCAGTGGTTATGTAGCTGCGCCCAATGTCACTATAATAGGAACTGGCGCCGGTGCCATAGCCGAATCCACTGTGGTCAATGGCAGTGTAAATTCAATTACTGTGATCAATGGCGGTGATGGCTATGTTGCTACCCCCACCAATGTAGTGGGTGCTTTTGTCAATATCAATACCGGTTTTATCACTGAAATCACTGTTCGATAAATTTGATTTTTTTATTTTTGTGTGTTAAACTTGTTGAATGCATGATCTAATCACTTACCTACCTGCACGCCGAAAAATAGGTAGTTCAGGTTGGCTGAGTTTCAATGCGGTATGTTGTCAACACAATGGACATAGCCCTGACCGTCGTAGTCGAGGTGGAATAAAATTTCAAGAAGATAGTTGGGTCTATCACTGTTTCAATTGTGATTATAGTTGTAATTTTGTTTTGGGCAAACCCTTGAGTTTTCGTGCCAGAATGCTACTAAATTGGTTATCTGTGCCCAATGAAGAAATCGAAAGAATTAATTTAGAAAGTCTTAAACATAGAAATATATTTGGTATCATTGAACAACGTGCAAAAATCATCCCTGACATCAAATTTGGCAGTATTGATTTACCGCCAGGCGCTGAACTAGTGACAGCACATAATCAAGTGCATTGGCAATATCTAAGATCTCGAGCAGTGCCTGAGGACATGCCTATATTGTCGATATTAGATGAAAAACAATATAGTTGGCGTCCCAATGTCATTGTGCCATTTACTTGGAATGGTTCTCTAGTGGGATGGACCGCCAGAATGTTAGATCACCGACGACCCAAATATATCAGTCAAAGTCCAAACGGTTATGTATTTGGTTGTGATTATATAAAAACTCAATGGAATTGGGTGATAGTAGTCGAGGGCATATTCGATGCATTGAGTATTGGAGGATTGGCCATTATGCACAACAATGTCAATGAACTGCAGGCTCAATATATAAAATCACTTGGTAAATCGGTGATTTATGTACCTGACTATGACGAAACTGGATTGGCGGTTGTTGATCGTGCCATGGAATTGGGTTGGACTGTGAGTTTGCCAAATTGGCAATTTGGTATCAAAGATGTCAATGATGCAGTGATTGCTCATGGACGTCTAGGAGCATTGAGCATGATCATGCAATCTCGAGAAACCAGTCGAATAAAAATTGAACTTGCTAGAAAAAATATAATTAAAAAATTAAAAGTCAATCAAGGGCACTGATGATAAAAGACTACAATATTTCAATACAAAAATTATTTTTGGAAATGATGCTGCAAGATGCAGAGTCATATGTTCGTGTTCAAAATATCTATAATCCAGAAAACTTTGATCGCAGTCTCAGACCAGCTGCAGAATTTATAAAACAACATGGTGATCAATATAAAACTTTGCCCAATATCGACCAAATTTCTGCTGCAACACAGATAAAACTACAGGGCATAGATGGATTAAATGAAGGTCATTATGATTGGTTTTTAGAAGAATTTGAAAATTTTACTCGACGACAAGAATTGGAACGTGCAATTTTAAAAAGTGCTGATTTATTGGAAAAAGGCGAATATGATCCTGTTGAAAAACTGATCAAAGATGCAGTGCAGATCAGTTTGACCAAAGACATGGGCACTGACTATTTTGCGAATCCGCGAGATCGATTGATGAAAATCAAATCCAACAATGGACAAATCAGCACTGGATGGCCCAACTTTGATAGAAAATTATTTGGTGGTATGAATCGTGGCGAGTTGAATATATTTGCAGGCGGGTCTGGCAGTGGAAAAAGTCTCTTTATACAAAATCTAGCAGTCAACTGGATTACCAATGGTATCAATGGAGTCTATATCACACTGGAACTCAGTGAGGAATTGTGTGCAATGCGAATTGATTCCATGATTGCCAATGTCAGCAGTAAAGAAGTTTTCAAGGAAATCGACAAAGTAGAATTAACTGTTCGCACACTCAGTAAAAAGTATGGACAACTGAGAATCAAATACATGCCGGCACAGTCCAACATCAATGACATACGTGCCTATTGTAAAGAATTACAAATACAGACAGGTATTCGATTAGATTTCATGTGTGTTGATTATCTCGATTTGTTAATGCCAGTCAGCGCCAAGGTCAACCCCAGTGATTTGTTTATCAAAGACAAATATGTCAGTGAGGAATTACGTAATTTAGCCAAAGAACTCAATATTTTATTGGTCACTGCTAGTCAATTAAATCGCAGTGCAGTTGAAGAAATTGAATTCGATCATAGTCATATCAGCGGAGGTATCAGTAAAATCAATACTGCTGACAATGTATTTGGTATTTTTACCAGTCGACAAATGCGTGAGCGCGGAAGATATCAAATTCAATTAATGAAAACTCGTAGCAGCAGTGGTGTGGGACAAAAAATTGATTTGGAATTTGACATTGAAACTTTGAGAATCAATGACCTCAATGAGGATGATTCCAATAACGATCAGACGGGATCCAGCATCTATCAATCTCTTAAAACACAAAGCAAAATAACAAACAACAGTGAAAACAATGTCGCTGCGTCGGGTAAAATCAATGCAGATGTGCAAAGCACTAAACTAAAGAATTTATTAAACAGAATCCGCCCTTCTTGATAGACAACATTACACAAATTTTAAATCTCTATAAATATAATATAAAGGTTTTAACATTTATGCAAAGGCGAACAAAAAGTCTATTAGACGAATTAAATAATCTGTATACAGATCGAGGCGATACTAAATTAATTATTGAAAGCCGTGCCAATAATGTCATTGCCAGTGCCATAAATTTATTGGAACAAATTGACAAGACTTTTCCGCCGGATCAAGCAGATAATCTCTGTAGAAAATTTCTCAATGCCATAAGAACAAGAGACATTGATCGATTCAGTCGAACTGTAAGGAAATCCGATGCAAATATATGAAATCAGTCAGCAGCTGAACGAAGGTCCATTGGGCCGCAATGTGGCGTCGGCTGTCATGAATCCCATTACTGCAGCGCGAGTTGCTGCCGGTGGTGGTAGTGGAGCCCCGGGCACAAGTTTGTCATCACGAATAGCAGCTACCAAATTAGAAAAAAAAGTTCAAGATATATCTGATAGAACACTTAATGCTTGGAAAAACTACATTTATCAAGTCGAAAAAGGCATCGATCCTCAAGATTTATCGGCTTTTCAAAATCGCAGTGATGGTAGATATCGAAAAGAGTTATTGAGTTGGATACAGACAAATTTATTACGCGGACTATATTTGCCTAATTCACAAAATTTCGGTCAGATAAACAATATTATTAATCAACTGAGCGGCACACAAACACAACAACCACAGCAACAACCACAGCAACCACAGCAACCACAGCAACAACCACAGCAACAACAGCAACAACAACCACAACCTATTGTAGTTGGTGGGCAAGTAATTCAACCTGGTACTCCACAATACCAAGCCATAACACAACGATTACAACAGCAACAACCCACACCTGAGTCACGTATATTCAAAAAAAATAAACAAAAAATTCAAGAAGCTATTAGTCCTGCTCAGGAAAAAACTCTATGGACTAAATTAGTTAGATTGGTCTTACAAGCACAACAAGCAGTGACATTACAGCAGCAACAACAGCAGCAACAACAACAGCAACAACAAGCACTACAAACTTCGCAAGCTACTGCCGGAATGATACAACAAGCACTCAATGGTCAAGGTGTCAGTCCTAACACAATTGTCACTATCAACACCATATTGCGTAATCTCAATCAACAAGGGCAAATTGTTCGCAGCACAGGAAACACAGTCACTGACGGGTTATTAAAACTTTTGGGATTTTCAATACAATGAAACTGGTTGAAGGCGGTAATGTATTCAAAGATCAACAAGGCAATGCCTTGACACAAAGAATTAATCAAGCTGATGTTGCACCCACAGTGCAATGGCTAGAAGCATTGACAGGTATTGATTTCTCTCAAGATCAAGACTCCAATGGATTTCCGTCTAAATGGTTAGGCAGCACTGGAAAAAAACCCACCTCAGGTGACCTAGACCTTGCAGTTGATTCCAATAAAATATCCAAACAAGAAATGAAATCTAATCTTGAACAATGGGCTCGCAGTCAAGACCAAGATCCCAGAGACTGGATTAAAATGAGCGGCGACAGTGTGCATTTCAAAACACCCATCAGCGGTGATGTCAGAAATGGTTTTGTTCAGACTGATTTCATGTTCATACCCAATTTAAAATGGGGTATTTTTTGGTTGTCTAGTTCATCTGACAGTGATTATCGAGGTCTTTATCGTAATGTATTGTTGAGCAGTTTGGCCAAACCGCAAAATCTCAAAGCCAGTAACAAAGGCATTGTTGATAGAAATACCAACGAAGTCATTACACAGGATCCAAAAAAAGCTGCTGAGATGTTATTATATAAAGGTGCCAATGTTGATGATTTGTCATCGGTGGAAAAGATTTATTCGGCATTGGCACGTGATCCACGACGTGATCAAAAACTAGCAGATTTTAGAGAATTTATTGCCAGAGATGGTCTATCTGAACCCGGGCTAGTGCAAGAAAACGAAGTGCATTTTCTTGCTAGACTACGCGATCGCATAATAAATCAAGGTATGCAATCATTAGTGGAAGCAGATCAATCCACCCCAGCTGCAGTGGGAGGAAGAGCCAAAGGTATAGAACATCTTGAAGATTACGTGTTCCGTAAAGGAACGGCGGGTATTCAGCAAGCTATTGATATTGTTCAACAAGCTGCATCACAGCCTCAAGAAACAGTCACAGTGAAATGGGATGGCAAACCCGCGGTGATATTTGGAAGAAAACCTGAGTCGGGTGAATTTGTCTTGACTGATGGTTCGGGATTTGATGCTCGCGGTTATGATGGTCTAGCCACAAGTCCGTCCATGATGGCGCAAATACAAAATGCACGAGGTGCAGGTAGAGAAAATCTGATTGCCATTTACAGTCGATTATTTCCCATTTTAAATGCAGCATTACCTAGATATTTTAGAGGGTATGTCAAAGGTGATTTATTATATGTCAATACTCCCCCGGAAATCAATGGGGCATACGAATTTCGCCCCAATGAAGTTCAATATCGAATACCAGTGAATAGTCCATTGGGCACACGCATTGGCAATAGCACCATTGGCATTGCCATGCATTCCATGTATGCTGATCAAGGTGAACCCAGGCAACCGTTGAGAAATGTAGAATTTAATCCGGTTCCTGGGCTGTTATTAGAAAAACCTGTGAGTCTTGACACATTGGCACCAAATTCCGATATTATTAAAAATCTAAAAAAAATTATTCGCAATGATGGAACAAAAATCAACGGGTTGTTTAATCCAGTGGAGTTGAGAGCCAACAAAATCACAGATCTAGCGAAATTAGCAGTGGATTTTGTCAACACCAAAGTGGGGCAAGAATTAAATAGAAATTCATTGGTGCTGGAATTTTTGCAATGGTTATCTACTAATACCACTGTTTCTAAATATCAAAATATTCTCAACTATTTACAATCTCAGCCCACACATGTTGATGCATTAGCAGCAGCATTTGAGGCATTTAACTTGTTGCATGATCTCAAAGTCGATATTCAACAGCAAGCAGATCGTGCTCATCCAGGACAAGAAGGTTGGGTATTGGCTACTCCGTCGGGCTATGCCAAAGCAGTGGGTAGATTTAGTCCTCAGGCATTCGCTGCACTTAATCGTGCTAGAAATAATCCAACCACATGAAATTCATTCAAGAACTAATTGAAAGTCGTATGATTCGGCAATTGAGTCAAGCCGAACAATTTAATTTAGAACAACTCACTGAAAGATTATTTGAGCATTTATTGGCATTGGAAATTTTGGCACTGGTTGATGCCAGAGCAGCTAGAAACTATGTCAGCAGCATAGTTAATAATTTGAATTTTGATGGATTTAGAACCACACAGCGAGACCTGTACAATTTGTTGACTTTGGTCTATAATGCCGACCGTTACAGTGATCAAATCAATAAAAACATTTCAATTACTTTACCTATATTTCATATCCGTAGAAATCTTAGAACTATTGCCGACGGTCGAATTGATATCAACGACTACAACAACATGATGATGATATTACAACGACAATATCACAGAATTGGCCCAAGACAAGCCAATCTACGTAGGGAAATCAGTGAGTGGTCAAGACAGACTAGATCTCAACGATGGGAAATTGTTCAGCAATTGACTATGTTGATGCGTGAAAGAATGCTAAACAGTGACCTATATTACATGATTTCGAATTTGTCAAAATCTCAACTCTAAACTTAAATTTTTTGACATTTTGGTAAATAAATGTAGAGTTTAATTACTCAAACATTTAGGAGATTTAAAATGGCAATCGTAACAATCGTTAATGGTGATTCACAACCAGTATTTAACTTAGACACACAAAATGGTCCAGTAGCACCATCAGACAATTATCCATCAGCTACCCCAACACAACCACAAGGTCCCAAACTAGACTTTTTCCGTCTAGTAGCTGCCAACTCAATGATTGCACAAACAGGTGTCAATGAGTTCGTGGGTAACGTCATCCGCGGTATTCAGCAAATTGGTACTGTGGCAATTTATCAAGTTGACACTGTTGCACTGAGCGTGGCTCTTTATCCCACTGGATTTACCACAGCACAAGTTCTAGCTGCCGGTAACGTGGCCACAGTGGCCGGTGTAAATCAGCTCGACACTTGCACCAATGTTGGATTTAAGTTAACAACCTAATAGCAATTCAACACCATATGGAAATTTAGCCCTGAATTTTTCAGGGCTTTTTTTTGGCCTTAAATATTGAATCAATGAGAATCAGAGTCACTACTAAATTCGATTGCACTGCCACTGGTATTACCGGACATTACCGTGATGGTCGATTACCTATCATTGATAAATTTGGTAAAAAAATCATCAACGAACAACAATGGAATCAAGCAAGAAATCAACAAAGAAATTTCGAATCTCTAATACAATTGGTCAGTTTGTTTACACAACCACTGAATGTCACTCAACCCATATATAATATCGACAAAAAAGCCTGGATTTTTGATTTTGACATCGAATATCAATCGGTTTTTGATCACAACAATGACAAATTAGGGCTATTAAAAAAGCATTGTCAAGGTATACCCATGATTCTGGGACTCAACGAAACTGATGTTGAGATCAACATAATCAAACCCGACGAAAATATAGAGTTTGAATTGATCGAAATTTAAATAAATAAAAGATATATTTTGGTAAAATTCAATGGCAGACACAACTGATATAGAAAAGAAAAGTCTTGAAGCACACGTGGAATTATGTGCTGAACGATATCGATTTCTCGAACACAAATTGGCCGATGTCGAAGAAAAAATCAATTCATTGGAATCCATAATCAAAGAAGTTCGTGACACGGTAGTAGATATCAGTAATCGTCGCAATGATCAAATCACTCAATGGGGTGTAGGTGTAATAGCACTATTAGTAGCAACCATTGGATATTTGTTATCCACTTACGTAATTAAATGATAGAAAAAATCTTAGACTTTATCAGCGAAGAAAAAATTCGCTTAGAAAAAAATATAATATACCGCATAGGTCAAACCTATCATGTTTTTGGACAATATCGTTTGGAAATGCTTGGGTATAACGATATTATGGTCTACAAAAGACAGGAATCAGTGGGAGAATTTGTCGACACTAAATCGGCGTTGGCTTGGTGTATTGCAGACAAATTTAATCAAATTGAGTTAGCCCAAAGCATCGCAAATTTTAGTTTTGATCAGCGACGATTAATTGATGACATTGAAATAACCAAACAATTTTTGAGAAAAAATCAAACATCACAACATCGAGATTTATTAAACAATAAATTTGATTTCAAATTGGCTAGACTAAAAAGCACGAGATATCAATTGAAAAAAATGATAGATCAAGCTAAATACTTACAGAAAAAAGGATTCGATCATGAAACTCACTGAATTATCTGAAAATAAAAAAACTCATCAAGTCCGTAGAGTATTTGAAAGTTTTTTTGAACAAGGCCTGCCCATAGATAATCTACGTAAAGATCAAGCTCAACATATATTGGCCCGAGTCACTCAACTGTTGGAAAACTATAAACAAAGTTCAAGTTTCCATCACAGTGAAAAGAATCCTTCATATTTGAAATTATTGATGATAGAGCAAAGTCTCACAGACTATCTCAATGATCAAACACAATTGATTGTGGAAAGCGAAGTTCAACAGGCTCAAGTGGTATTAGCAGCACAAGACATGGTAGATCAAGTTCAAGGTATGTTGGAAGATGTCAGCGAATTACAATTCAAAGACTTGCCAGCATTAGTGGACAATATCAAAAATCAAATCGGTCTCGAACAAAGCAATCAGTTTAACAGAGATGCCACACAAGCTCTAGCGGGTCTAGTTCAGAATCTACAATTGACCAAACAACAACTAGAAACTGCATTAGGAGTAGTGACTGGACAAGTAGAAACACTAGACACTTTGCCTAGTCCAGATATGGCACCAGTTGAACCTGCTGCTGAACTTGACATCGATCAAACAGATATCGATCTCGAACCACAACAAGAACCGGCTGCAGGGCCTAATTTGGGCAGAGCAAGAAGATAATGAGAATCAATGAAGTGACCGAACCGGTCATTGGTAAATTAGTGGGATTATCGGAATTTCTCTTGGGTCAATCAATCGATTCGGCTAGCCCTAAAAAGATAAGTTTAAAAAGTTTCATCGAACTAGCACAGGATGTCACTGGAACTACATTTACTCCGGAGCAATTAGCAGATTTATCAAGTCGACCGCCATTGAATCAAATTATTCAAACGGTTGATCCATCTCAACAAGAAATACAGTTCAAAGGCAGTGATGAATTACCTACGTCAATGCCTGTTGATAAGGCACAAAAAATTGTGTCACAAGCTGCAAAACGAGCAGCAAATAAAAGATCATAAAACAAGGAGCAATTATGAATATTCTACATATTGGTAAACAATGGATCATTGACCGCGCCAAAGAAAGAACCAGTTGGGATGGAGCAATATTAATTGCAGCCGGTGGCTCTTTTATATTACTAGGACCATTGGCCGAAGTTGCTGCCTATGTGGCAGTGATTTATGGTGCCTGGACATTATGGAAAAAAGAAGTTCAAAAGCAAGCTGACACAACCACATCAGAGTAATATATGAGTTATTGTCCGCAGTTGATCGACCACTATGAAATCCAAGAAATGTAGGATCATTTGTTAAGGAGCCAACATGAGGCGCTCACAACTGATCGCTTTCAACCAGAAGAGACAGTAAACAAAGTATTAGGAGAACACAATGGCCTATTCAGATAAAGTCATTGACCATTATGAAAACCCAAGAAATGTAGGATCATTCGCCAAGGAGGACCCGCAAGTGGGCACAGGTATGGTGGGAGCCCCGGCATGCGGAGATGTAATGAAACTACAGATAAAAGTAAATGATGATGGTATCATTACGGATGCGAAATTTAAGACTTATGGTTGCCTGACCAGCAACGCACTGATTAACACGCCCACTTGTGTTAAAAAAATTAAAGATCTCAGGGTTGGTGATGAAGTGCTGGCCTGGAATGGTGAGATCATAATTAATCAGAAAATCAAAAACATCATCAAGCATTCGGTACCCGTGGAAGATCTTTTGGTGGTTGAATTGCAAAGAGAAACCAGCAGGAAAAATATCACCGCGAGTTCTTTCCGTTTGATCTGCACCAAGGAACATATTTTTTGGACCGCTGACAACAAACCCATAGAAGCACAGATGTTGGTGCCCGGACAAGAACTCTATGAAATCACCGAGCACGAACTCAGGAAACTGACCAATGTCAGGCATCGATCCTGGCTGAAAGAAAACAACAGCCTGCGCATGAAAAAATGGAATGAAACATTCGATCATTCAGTGCTGCCACAGAATCAGCCTGGATTCGTCTGCAAAGATCCTGTCACGAGAAAATACAAACAGTCTCAGGCCGCCAAAAAGAAATGGGCTGATCCTGGATATGTGCAATGTTGGAAAGAAGGTATGGCCAGTATAGACTGGCATCAGCCAACTTCCATCGAAAAGTCTTATCAAGACCTGTTTGAAATAAACGGTGTTGGTGCCCGTTGGTCAGCAGGTAAAGTGTGGCTACAGAGCGAAGATGGTCCTATCAGTCCAGACTTCATTGTGCCAGGCAAGAAAAAGTGCATAGAAGTCTATACCAAACGCATGCCTGCTTTCATGCAAGATCGTTCAGATGGATCAGGCTATGTCGAGCAAAGGTCACGCCAGTTGAAGTCGGCTGGATACGATAGTCTTTTCTTATCCATAGAAGACATCGACTATGCCTTGGAAAAAGTCAACAATTTCATACACAATGGCATGAGGATATTGTCGGTATTACCGATTTCTCATTTGAATCAACTGCGCGGTTGTGAGCGCGATGGCAAAAATGTGGTAGTGTATGATCTAAAATTAGAAGATGGTGCGCATGTATTCTTTGCCAACAGGGTAGGATCTCACAACTGCGGCTCTGCCATTGCATCGAGTTCACTGGTTACAGAGTGGGTCAAGGGTAAGACTTTAGAGGAGGCTAGGGAGATCAAGAATTCGCAAATAGCGGATGAACTTGCTCTTCCTCCAGTTAAAATCCATTGTAGCATCCTTGCTTCCGATGCCATTGCTGCGGCAATTGAGGACTATAGAAAGAAACATAATTTATGATAGATTTAGACATCACTGATAACTGTCTAACCAAAATCAAAGACTTGATAGCTGAAGAAAATAATTTTAATCTCAAATTACGAGTATTTGTGCAGGGCGGAGGATGCTCAGGATTCCAATATGGATTTACTTTCGATGAAGATACCGACGAAGACGACTTTGTCGTTATCAAAGATTCTATTTACTTTCTAATAGATAGTATGAGTTATCAATATTTGATTGGTGCCAGTATTGATTACAAAGAAGATGTTGTGGGCAGTCAATTTGTTATTCAGAATCCTAATGCTGAAACTACCTGTGGCTGCGGAAGTAGTTTTAGTGTATAATTAGAAAAAATTATAACGAAAAATGAAGAATACCCACCCCTCAACACAAGTCAGATCCTTGATGTTATGGCCTGATCCATTATTGTCAAAGCCCACCACTCAGTGGAATTTTTCCGACCCCCCAATGGACTATCAACAACTAGAAAAAGAATTAACAGACACTTTACAGCATCATGGTGCTGTGGGATTAGCTGCTAATCAAATTGGATATGATTTTCGTGTATTTGCACAGCATTGTCACAGTGATGATTTAGTTCGAATTTTATATAATCCTGAGATATTATATCTGGACTCTGAACAGCAGTCAGGTCCTGAGGGATGTTTAAGTTTTCCTAAAACTAAACTCTCCATACCTCGACCCAAAACTCTGACTGCCAGATGGCAAAATCACCGTGGCGAAGTTCGTAGTCAAGACTTCACTGATATTGATGCCAGATGTTTTTTACACGAATTAGATCATCTCAATGGCGTGACTTTTAACAGTCTAGTCAGCGATTTGCGATTTCGTCGAGCATATGGTAAATTATGATCACTGTGACTTTGGCCGCTCAGGAGAAAATAACACAACAATTGACTCGTCGAGGGCATGGTGTGGGTTTAAAGATTGGGTTAAAAACCACTGGTTGTTCAGGATATAGTTATATTTTTGAATTTCTAGATCAAATATCAGCAGATTTAGTCTGTGTTCATAGCGATCAAATTGAGATATACACAGATTCCAAATATTACCATTGGTTTCAGGGTATGACCATTGATTATGTTCGTAAAGGCCTCAATGAGGGATTTGAATTCGTTAATCCCAATGAAGGGGATCGCTGTGGTTGTGGACAGAGTTTTTCAATTTAGATGGATTGATAATTTGTTATTAGTCTGTTATACTAGACATAACTATTAAAAAACACATGTACAATAAAAAATTTTCATATCAATCTTTATCTAGAGAATCAGTCAATGGTTGCAGATTATATGCCACACCCGATGGTCTGCGACTACCCAGCGTGACAACTATCCTTGACGCTACTCGACCTCAAGAAAAAATACAAGTTCTAGAAAATTGGCGTCGTGCAGTGGGACATAAAAAAGCTCAACAAATTACCACAGATGCAGCCAATCGCGGAACTCGTATGCATAGTTATCTGGAAGACTATATCAAATCCGGTGCCATGCCAAAAAAAGGCACCAATCCCTACAGTTGGGCCAGTTACGAAATGGCAAAAACTGTGATCAATGAAGGCCTTTGTCATGTTACCGAATATTGGGGTGTGGAAATACCTTTGTATTTCCCCAAAATCTATGCCGGAACTACTGATTGTGTGGGTATGCATAAAGGTCGAGAATCTATTATAGATTTCAAACAAACTAATAAACCCAAAAAAGAATCTTGGATCGACGACTATAAATTACAACTAGTGGCCTACGCATTGGCACATAATGAATTATATGGAACTAAAATTCAAAAGGGCGTAATATTGATGTGTGTCAAGCCTGACCTCAATGAATCTCAAGAATTGATATCCCAACCTCAATATCAAGAATTTGTGATCGAAGGGGCAGAGTTCGGACATTGGCAACAACAATGGTGGTTGAGATTAGAACAGTTTTATCAGCTTTGATTCGATAAATACCTAATAGGAATAGATATTATGGCCATAGTACAGGTATCAAGAATTACACAACGAAAGGGTCTTTATGAAGATCTTCCGCAATTAGCTGGAGCTGAATTGGGGTGGGCAGTTGATACTCAACAATTATTCATCGGCAATGGCACATTGGCCGAGGGTGCACCTGCCATTGGTAATACTGAAATTTTAACTGAATTCTCAAATATTCTAGCTCTCACCGAAGCCTACACATATCAAGGTGCTGCAGCCGGTTACATAGTGCAAACGGGACCCACTGCCAATAATCCTGTGTCATTGTCATTGCAGCAACAATTAGATCAGTGGGTCAGTGTTAAAAGTTTTGGTGCTCAAGGCGACGGAGTCACCAACGACACTGATGCTATCAACCGAGCATTGTTTGAACTCTATTGCAGAGATGTCAATGTTCAAGTCAGACGTAGTTTATTTTTTCCTGCCGGTGTTTATAAAATAACACAAACAATAATTATCCCTCCTTACGCAACTCTCTACGGCGAAGGTTCTTTGAATAGTATAATTCAAATGTCAGACAGTGCCGACGACAGTGCATTGAGAGCCTATGTGGCCAGATATGGTGACAACTATCAAGATGTAGGTGCCAACATTGGTAGCACACCCGGATCCATTACTCCCACACATGTCACCATAAGAGATTTGGCATTTCAAAGTCTTGACCCTGATGTTGATGTGTTTCTTGTCGAGGATGCAGATCAATGTAGTTTCGAAGATGTCAGTTTTGTTGGTGCATTAGAGTCGGGTGATTTGACATCTGCCACTGCTGACATCAGTTGTGTGAGTTTTGCCAGTAGTATAAGTTTTATCAGCAATAATATTAATTTTCGTAGATGTGCATTTACCAATGCCACTTACGGAATTTACAATAATCAGGAAATCAACAGCATCTCAATCAGTGACAGCGAATTTGACACGTTGTATCGTGGAATTATGTTGAGTTCATCCGGTGGAGATAGTTCAATTGGTTTTAGAATAACTAGAAATAGTTTTGACAATGTCTACAATGAAGGAATTTTTGTTGACAGCGGAGTTTCTTTGACTGCATCAAGTCAGAATATGTTTCTTGATGTAGGAAATCATTTTCTTGGTGTCAGTAATCCCTATAGCAGCATCATCAATTTTGTCAATGCCAATAATATCAGTTTTGGTGATCTTTTTCAACGAACCTCGGCATTTTCAACAGCCTATCCCAGAATACAAATAAATGGGTTGGCCAGTATCGGCATTGACAATGCCGAAGCCACAAGATTTGGGACTTATATACGTGAATCAGGGACTACACAAACTATATTAGACAATCAAACCAACACCAGTATTTTCACAGTGGATGCCACGTTGATTCGTGCATTTAAAATCGACTATACTGTGATTCGGGGAACTGCTGTGAGAACAGGAACGTTCACAGTGGTGGCATCCACAGATGGAACTGGAGCAAGTTTGGCCACTGATGACACTGGTGCTACTCAAAATTCCAGCACTGGAGTGACATTATCGGCCAGTGAAACCGGCAGTGTAATTACAATCAGTTACAGCTCTACATCAACTGGAACTGCCGGTATTATGAGATATTCCATACAGCGTCTGGGTTAAATGTGGTCTAAAGTATTTGACCAACGTCTGCGTAGTTGGTTGGAGTTGAGATCTCGCAGTAAATTGTTGCCTATGAAATCGGCTTTGATGGAAATCAACAGTTGGTGGGCCGATTCTCCTTGGTGTCCATACTATCTACATTGGGACGATCAACACAATTGGCCTGATCCTTGGCAATTATTGGATGACAATATTTTTTGTAATCTTGCTCGAGGACTAGGAATAATGTATACTGTGGTGTTGTTGAATAGATCTGATATGAAAAATTGTTTATTGTTTGAGCACAATGGTGATAATTTAGTCCAAGTCGGTCAAGAGAAATATATATTGAATTCCTCAGAACAAATTATTGTAAATAATAATCTTGAAATTTGCAAATCAAAACGAAATATCACTGGTCAACAAATAAAACAAAAATTTAAATTGGAATAAAACAATGACAAAAATTTCAGTCAAAAAAAGAAATGGCAGTATTGAGCCATTGAGTTTGGAAAAATGGCAAACTCAAATAGCGAAAATTTGTCGAGGTATTGCCGATGTCAGTCAAAGCATGATTGAAATCACAGCACAGCCACACTTCTACGACGGCATTACCACTAAAGAAATCGACGAAATCACATTGAGAGCCATTGTTGATTTGATTGACATAGCAAGTAATCCCGAAGTAGGGCATGTCAACTATCAATATGTGGCCGGTAAACAAAGACTCAGTATGCTGAGAAAAGATGTCTATGGCAGTTATACCCCTCCACCCTTGTATGACATAGTGAAAAAAAATGTAGACAAAGGACTCTATACTGCCGAACTATTGACATGGTATAGTCATGATGATTGGAACAAAATTGAAGAAATACTGGATCACAACAAAGACGAATCATATACCTATGCTGCTATCGAACAATTAATTGAAAAATATCTAGTCAGAAATCGTGCATTAAAAGAAATCTACGAAACTCCACAAGTTCGTTATATCATTGCTGCGGCCACAGTTTTTCATCGTGAAGAACCATTGACTGCTAGACTGCGTTATATCAGGGAATACTACAATGCAGCCAGTGATGGATTGTTTACCTTGGCCACACCTGTGTTGGCTGGATTAGGCACTCCAACTAAACAATTTAGTAGTTGTGTGCTTATCCGCAGTGACGACGACCTGGACAGTATATTTGCCAGTGGAGAAATGATGGCCAAATATGCCAGTAAACGTGCTGGCATTGGTTTGGAAATTGGCAGATTAAGACCATTGGGCAGCCCAATTCGTGGTGGAGAAATCATGCATACTGGGCTAATACCATTTCTTAAAAAATGGTATGGTGATTTGCGTAGTTGCTCACAAGGAGGTATTCGCAATGCAAGTGCTACTGTATTTTATCCAATTTGGCATTATCAGTTTGACGATCTTATTGTTCTTAAGAACAATCAAGGAACAGAGGAAACCCGAGTCCGTCATATGGATTATGGGGTTGTGCTTTCCAGTTTTTTCTGGAGAAGATTCCGAAATCAAGAAAATATAACATTTTTTGATCCCAACGAAGTACCAGATCTCTACGAAGCATTCTATACTGATATCAAATTATTTGAACAACTCTATGTCAAATACGAAAAAAGATCTGATTTGCGCACCAAAGTCATCAGTGCCGAAGAAGTGTTCCGAGGTGGCATACTTAGAGAAAGAACCGACACCGGTAGAATTTATCTAGTCTATATCGACAATGTCATGAATCAAGGTCCTTTTGACCCGCAACATCATCCCATTTACCAAAGTAACCTCTGCTTGGAAATTAATCTACCCACCCGACCTTTTCGACGATTAGATGACGACAACGGTCGAATCGCTTTATGCACCTTGGGATCTATAAATTGGGGTGCATTTCGCAATCCCGAAGATCTACGTAGAGCTTGTAGAATCCTGGTGCGTAGTCTCAATAATATACTGGATTATCAAGATTATCTCAGTATACAAAGTCAACTCAGCAATGAAGAAATACGTCCATTGGGCATAGGGGTCACTAATCTGGCATATTGGCATGCTCGTCGAGCACTGAAATATGGCTCACCTGAATCGTTGGCTGATGTCAAGACCTTCATGGAACATCAGGCCTACTACTGTATCGAAGCCAGCATAGAATTGGCACAAGAAAGAGGTGCCTGTATCGACAGTCATAAAACAAGATACGGTCAAGGACTATTTCCCTGGGAACTTCGAGCAAAATCAGTTAATGATCTTGTGGACTTTACACCTGAACTTGATTGGGAAATATTGAGAACAAAACTAAAAACTCATGGAATTCGCAACGCCACATTAATGGCCATAGCTCCTGTAGAAAGTTCCAGTGTGGTAATTAACAGCACCAATGGCATTGAGATGCCCATGAGTTTGATTTCCACTAAAGAAAGCAAAGCAGGAAGTTTTACACAAGTGGTTCCTGAATTTCAAAAGTTAAAAAATCGTTATCAATTAATGTGGGATCAAACAGATTGTATTGATTATTTAAAAACTGCTGCAGTGCTGGCTGCATATGTAGATCAGGGTATCAGTGTCAATACTTTTTATAATCCAGCAAATTACCCCGACAAAAAGGTTCCAGTGACATTGATTGCTGGTAATCTCATGCAAGCACATCAATGGGGCATCAAAGGAATTTATTATAGTTTGATCAACAAACAAGGTTCTAAAATAAATATTGATCCAGCTACAATTAATACCGTGACCATCGACTACACACAAGACGAAGAATCTGATTGCATTTCTTGTAAGCTGTGATATTTCAAAGGAATCTCATGTCAAAAGAACAAAAAATTACACAAGCTATCGAACATTTAAAAAACTCTATAGAAGATATCAACCAACAACTATTTCTTCTACATGAACATGGTGTGGATTTTGTTTTCCATGTCAAAACTCCGTTTGATACCAAATCTGGCACTAGAATCGAATTAGCCAAAGCAACAAAATTAGTGGACTATTTAAAAAATGAGTAAACAACAATATAACTTGTCAAAAAAATCAGACTATTTGTCTAGAAAAATGTTTTTAGATCCCCAAGGTCCGGTGACAGTGCAAAGATTCGAAGAAGTCAAATATCGCAAAATATCGGACTTTGAAAACACCGCACGAGGATTTTTCTGGCAACCTGAGGAAATCAGTTTGACCAAAGATGCACAAGATTTTAAAAATGCCAGTGATGCAGTCAAACACATATTCACCAGTAATTTACTACGACAAACTGCATTAGATAGTCTGCAAGGTCGCGGCCCTAGTCAGATTTTTACACCCGTAATTAGTCTGCCAGAACTAGAAGCATTGGTTTATAATTGGACATTTTACGAAACCAATATCCATAGTCGCAGTTACAGTCATATTATTCGCAATATCTATAATGTGCCCAAAGAAGTGTTTAACACCATACACAATACCAAAGAAATCGTAGAAATGGCCAGTAACATCGGGGATTATTATGATAATTTACACGTGATTAATTGCAAAAAAGAAATCGCCGACACAATCAAACACAAACCGGGTATTCCTGCAGATCTAGTAGTGGAGGATCATGAACATATTCGAGCTATATGGCTAGCACTGAATGCCAGCTATGCATTAGAAGCATTTAGATTCATGGTTTCGTTTGCCACTAGTTTGGCCATGGTAGAAAACAAAATTTTTGTGGGCAATGGCAATATCATAAGTTTGATTTTACAAGATGAATTATTGCATAAAGAGTGGACAGCCTGGATCATCAATCAAGTGGTCAAAGAAGATTCTAGATTTGCTCAAGTTCGCCAAGAGTGCGAACAAGAAGTCTATGGTATGTATATGTCTGTGATACAGGAAGAAAAAGCCTGGGCAGATTATCTATTTGTCAAAGGGCCAGTGATTGGACTCAATGCCACAGTGTTAAAAGATTTTATAGATTTCACTGCAGTAGACGCATTAAGACAAATTGGCATTAAATATCATTTGGCTGCTCCCAAAACTACACCTATCCCTTGGTTTAATAAACATACCTCCACCAGTTCAAAACAAACAGCATTACAAGAATCCGAAAGCACTAACTATGTCATCGGGGTTATGACATCGGATCTTGACTATTCAAAATTACCCAATATTTAACAAGGAATAATCATGAAACAAGCAATTATTTGGAGCCGATATCACTGTCCTTATTGTGATCGAGCTCGCGCATTATTAAATCTACACAACATTGTCATTGAAGAACGCAAAATCGGTGATGGGTGGACTCGAGAAGAATTGTTGGCCGAAATTCCCGATGCACGATCTGTCCCACAAATTTTCATCGATGGACAATACATTGGTGGATTCAATGAACTAGAGAAATTTTTAACTGAACAAACGAGGACCACATGTTAATTAAAAAACCCCTGGCCGAAGGCAGTGTTATTACCTTGAAATTGACCTCAGGCGAAGAATTAGTAGCTAGATTTGTTGAAAAAACATTGACCGGATATCGAGTTATAAAACCCATGGTATTGACCATGGGACCCAAAGGAGTAGGACTAATGCCATATCTAATCACTGCTAATATGGAAGATGATTTAGAAATTTCCGCAGCAGTGGTTGCAGTTGTAGTAAACACCGATCGAGATCCATCAGATCAATATATTCAAAGCACCACTGGTATTAAATTAATGTAGATATTATCTATAAATATAGACATGAATCATGTGTTTACTGTTTGGAAATCGGGTCAATTAATCACAGTCAATCAATTTGATTTAATTCCAGAAACTTTTGATTTTTTAGTTGAATTTCGACCTGTGATACCACCAGAACCACACAGTCATGAACAACATCAAGAAATTGACCATTGGCAAATCAAATTTGCTGAGTTAATGAAAAGGGAACAATCATGCCAGCAGTAGCAAGAGTAGGTGACCAGGGCATACCACACTGTAGCGGTTATACCTTGGCCACAGGCAGTCCAGATGTGTTTGTCAATGGCCGTCCAGTGGCATTCAATGGCACTAGTTCTACTCTGCATTTGACCCCTTTTAGAAAATGTAGACCACATGTCAGTCAAGTAATTGCTCGACCTCGAGATGTATTTGTCAATGGCCGCCCTATTGCTTGTGTGGGAGATTCGTTGTCTGGATGCACTGCGATTGCCACAGGTAGTCCAGATGTGTTTGTATTGGGTTGATAAATGGCACAATTGACCAGTCTACAACTCATTGCCGGCGCAGAACTATCTAATAATCAAGGTATACAATTAAATTCACAATTGTCGACAGCGATTACACAATATATTTCAACTGACCTAATCGACCCACTGAAACAATTATATGCCAATATCGGATCAGCCAATCTTTCACCGGCCACCACTGATAATTTGACAATTTTGGGTGCAAATATTTGCCCACCACTGGCTGACACTACCCCATCGGCCTATGCTGCTAATATTGGTTTAATTTTGGGAAATGCAGCCCTGGGCAATAGTATTCAAGGATTCACTGGTATTATACAAGATGTTGGCAATTACTTTTTGGGCAATGGCGATATCAGTGTATTCACTCAGGTTTTTTCGTCAGCACAGGGCTACATAATTTCCACCAATGACTATATTTTGACAACCAAAAACAGTGATATTTGGCTGGCACAATCATTTACCAACATGAATGACCTGATCACAGGTAGTTTAAGTGAAGTAAATTTGGCTTTTTCTACCTTTGGTCAGGATCTTTCAAAATTGGGTTTGCTTATTGATCTTGACAATTTGCCCAATCTTGGTTCACCATTGGCTCTGTGTCAACAATTGGAAAATGTGGCTCAAGTGACTCCCAGTATAAACTTGGCCTTGATATCAGCTGGTTATGATATTGATGTCATTACAAATCCTCCCACTGATACACAAGATCTTTTACAATTAGAAAAAATTCTCTACGAAATTTTTCTCAATATCAAAGGACAAGATCTAGCACAGGTCACACAATTATTGGGGGTGACATTGACAGTCAACAATATGGCTCAACTACTTGATCCTGTCAAAATTTTACCCAACAGTTATTCCAGTTTGACTGTTCGAACAGTTGAGGGACTACGGGGAATTTATATTCCCAATACCAGTACCATTAACAGTTTACTTGTCACTGAATTGCCAGTCTATGTTCTGGAAAAATTTCAGGAATTGGCCACTGCAATCCCTCCAGATTCTGCATTGGCCTGTCAGGCACTGAGAACCAGTCTACAACAAATTAAAAATATCAATAATATAACACTGCCGGATTTAGCTCAGGCCTATCTCAACAGTGAGACCACCAAAGATTTACCTTTGATCAATCAATTAACCAAACCAGTGCCAGATTCAGTGATAAATTTCTATAATTCCACATTCGGCACAGGATCGGGAGTTGATGGAACACTGGTGATTGGTGATCTATTGGGTGTAGCTGCTGGATTTAATTTCACAGATAATATAACAAACACCACTGCTATTATCAATTCTCTGACCTTGGGAGGGTCGTTGTCGAATCTAATTATTGTCTATGATAGAATGGCCAACACAGTCAATGGTGTATATGGAGATCCAGTCAATGGACCGGTGATTATTCCTGCAGGCATAGCCAGTGGATCATATGCCAATGCCGACGTGGCATTTGACAGTGCGTTGATACCCAATGCCACAACTATTATCACTACAGTAGTTTCTAATAATCCCGATGAAACTGCAATTCTAAATCAAAACTGGACTGCGATGGCAGCAAATTTAGTCAATCAAAACAATAATTTATTATCTGCTAATATAGATATTGCAAATTTAATTCCCAATCAAAGAAGTGCAACATTGAGTTTTGTCAATGATTTGCCCAATTTGGGAGTTGACACACAACAAAATGGAGCAAGAGCGTTTGTTGAGGCGGTGGCAGACTTGACTACATTAGGCGGTCAAGCTATAATAGGCTGTATGAGAGAAGGTAAAAATTCTGTGGTATTGAATCAAGTTGGAGTGGGATTAGATTTAAATATACCTACCACACCCACAGCTCAACCAGTGACAGCCAACTTAATACCCAGTGGTTATAGTGAAACAGCAGCAGCAAATCTAGTAATTATCTGAGTGTGGAGGATCATTATGATGTCTTACGTTTTAGTCACCGAGGATGGTCAATTTATGAAATTCTACATACAAGAATTAGCTGAACTCTATTGTCTAATTTACGGTGGTCAAGTGGTCAAAATCACTGATATTGAAAAATACAAAGAAACTCAGCCCATATATTATATGGAATAAATCGTTGTTTTTATACAACACAAATATATAGATTGACTTTTATCTCTAGATCAATATATTATAGGTAATCATTTATTGATTGGAGATACCAAATGACTCTACCATACGAAAGACTCCGCGCAGTTAATTCGACTCGTGAATTCTTATTTGATCTTCTCATTCCTTCTAAGACTCCGCGAGTGCCTAAAGAGGTTCGGAATCGTGCTAGGGCACTTCTGCGACACTATCCCTTTGAATCAGACCTTGATATGATTTGTGATATCAATAAAATGGGCGATCATTGTCAACCCATCTTTTCTAAGGACATGTGGAAATGAACGATCCTATCCGTGAAGCATTTGAAAAAGTTTGTTATCCTTCATTTGGTGTAACATCCGGGCATAGTCTACGCCGCAAGCCTAACGAAGAATATGTTAGTGACAGTTTAGAAGATCATTGGCAGACTTTTCAAGAAGGTTGGGAAGAGGCAATAAAATACTTGCAAAATAAATCTAATTCATGTTATACTGATACCATTAGTGATGGTGGAATGGATCCAAGAAAATGAAGTTCAAATACCGAGCACAGAAACCTCGTCGTGAACAATTGTGGGGGCTAAGCCCAAGCCAATTTAAGACTCTATTGAAAAAGCGTGGTTACAAAGTTTCTCGGGACTTTTTCAAGCGAGGTGCCATTGCAAAGAAAGGTAATAGATTGTATCGTTTTCGTTATTGGGCTTTCCCAGATTTCTTTGTTGACATTAGTTGCACATTGAATGACTTTGATCGATGGGCAAATAGCACTGAACAAACTATCAACTTTTTCAATTGGATTGAAAATGAACGAACGAATTAGAGAACTTGCCGGTAAGGCTTTGGACCAAGCAGTACCAGAAACTTGGACTACTTTGACTGCCTCGGACTTGACTAAATTTACAGAAAAGTTCGCCGAGTTGATTGTGAGAGAATGTAGTAAATGGATTAACGATAATGTTGGGTTATTGGATGAAGAAGCCCAAGCAGATTTATTGGATCATTTCGGAGTTGAAGAATGAACGAAATCAACGAACTGGTAGAATGGGGCCCATATCCGTATCATTTACAAAATCCAGTAGGCCGAACAATGCTGACCGCAAGTGATATTTTGAAATATCACGGGTATACATATCTTGCGGATGAACTGAAACGATTTGGTAATATTCTAATTGAAATTCCTCCTAAGGAATCAAAATGACCGCAATCACTAATCTGTTTATCGTTCTTCTTCCTATTATTGTTGTGTGACTGGCAAAAAATCATATGTATTGCAAGGAAGTTGGTTATGAACGAAAGGATTAAACAACATTTCGGAGTTGAAGAATGAACGAAAGATTTATTGTAATTTGTTCTGAATGTGGTGAGAAACATCTTACCACCGAGGTAGAGTTTCTTAATGTTGAGGAAGATATGCAAGGGCGAGATGTTATGCATTACACTTGTCCCATTACTAACCAACCCACAAAAAGTCTGGTGTATAGAAAATGAACGAACAAGAACAATTGATTTATAATGCATGGCGAGACAGTGAAGCATATGCCGTGCCTATGACTGAAGAAGGTGAGAAGCTAGCCAAAATGCGATGGTATGGTTTCAAACGAGGTTGGGAATACGCCGAATTCTACGCTAAAACAGGCAGCATCTACATGAAGGACTATGATGAACAGAATTACTATTAATCGCAGCGAATTGAATCGAATCAATGAAATTCTTCACAAGTTGCATGGTGATATGGGTCATGCAAGTGTTGAATTGATTCAAGAGGGTGATAACGGCATTGGTACTGTTCTGACTGCTAAGTTTTATCTCAACTACCAAGATATTCCTGGCGAGTTCTCGGTGGTTATTACTGATGAGAATAACTGGTGATGAATAATCTGCTCAAAAAACTTGCTGAACAAGCTGAACTACCCACGATTGATGGTGAATGGGATTATAACGACCGAGAAATTCTTCGTCAAGTTGATGGTGAATGGCGAGTTGCTACTCCATCAGAAATCATCGCTGTTTTGTTTGAATGTGAAAAGGGTAGAGAAAAATTCGCCGAGCTCGTCATAGAGGAACTGGTCAACTCGATGAGTGTGGAAAACAGTGATTTGTATCACAACGAGGACAACAACTGGGGATGCATCGCCGTCAAGTTTTGGGTCGATGGAGATCCCAGTGCGATGCTGGGTGAACAAATCCAGTCTCGATTTGCCGACGGCAGTGTCAGAGGCACAGGAAGCCATCGTCTCAACCACAAGTTTGTCCGGTACCTGATGAGCAAACATTTCGAAAATAAAGAATAATCTGTTGCCTAAAAACAACAGAAATTTTCGGTTGACTGCCATGGAATTTGGTGCTACAATGTTGGTATGGTAAACAAAACGGAGCAAGAACGTGAAGTTCTATAGTGAAATTCAACAACGACTTGGACAGTAAAATGAACCCACTGATTAAGAATCTTGCTGAACAAGCTGAACTACCCACGATTGATGGTGAATGGGATTACAACGACCGAGAAATTCTTCGCCGTGAGAATGGTGAATGGCGAGTTGCTACTTCATCAGAAATCATTGCTGTTTTGTTTGAATGTGAAAAGGGCAGAGAAAAGTTTGCCGAGTTGATTGTGAGAGAATGTTTGAGTAATATGGAAAATTGTGATGGCGATTTAGATTTTGCTATTTGGAAAACTAAACAAGATTTCGGAGTTGAAGGATGAACGAACGAATTAAAGAACTTGCCGAACAGGCTTGGGATTCTGCCCGTGATGAAATCGGAAGTTTTGTTGATGACGGTGGCGAAGTAAATTGGGATTTTCTTCACACCTATGACAAAAAGTTTGCCGAGTTGAT
>Ga0172362_10000353_pt1 | contig 36996 bp, 42 predicted proteins | sample LakKivs1_kivu2a2_FD_114534 | JGI IMG/M metagenome (GOLD analysis project Ga0172362, IMG submission 114534) | Sediment microbial communities from Lake Kivu, Rwanda - Sediment s1_kivu2a2 | ecosystem: Environmental > Aquatic > Freshwater > Lake > Sediment | place: Rwanda: Western Province, Lake... | reverse complement strand
GAATCGGCGTCCCACTTGACTTCTGCTCTTGGGGTGTATGCGTCTGAACTGAAGACGTGGACGTGACGTTTCTTAGGGTCAACCAAACTCGGATGAGCTACCAGCTGAATACTACCAAATCCATCAAAATGTTCGTCCTTATGGTTAATAGCTATTGACGGACCTGGGATGTGTCCGCCAAACTCTTCGTCCACGAATTGGATTGCTTCTGGTCGAATATTGTGGACGACGGTATAGTGCTTGGCAGGTGCAGGTGCCGTTACAGGCGTAGGTGTGGCATCAGCCCCTTTTGGAGGCTGTTCAAAAGACGAAGTTTTAGAAGGTCCCAGGACCGACTGGGGAGTAAAATCTTTAACGTCTTGTTTTTTTATTGCCACCGCTACTGGCCCTCTTTACTCGGCTTCTGGCTCGTCAAACTCGTCGTACTCGTCTCCAACCTTCTCGTAGACCGAATACACCTGAGTGTCATTGAGTGCGTGCAACAAGGTAGACAAATCTGCAGCCATGCCACCGTATCGGTAGAGCCAGTGGTAGTGGTACAGAAGGTCGGTCTTGACCTTGTGCTCAGAGCCAACGAAATCAAGGCGTTCCTTGTTTTCGTCTTCGTAATGGTTAATAACTACAATGTGATGATGGTCGCTCATGTTTTTCTTCTTTATTTAGGGGCTCTTAGAGATTACCTGCTTCAATGCATTATAGCGCGGTTCCTTTGGTCCTGCAAGTAAATCCCAAATATCTCCGTCCAAACCGTTTGAAACATCGACCCATTCCCATTTTTCGCATTCTTGGTCTGGGTCATTGTCTGAGTGTGGTTCCTGTTGTCCGACATACAATGCTGAGAAACAGTAGCAGGTAACCCCTGCACCGTTGTCAAACTCTCTTGCAAATGAAATAGAAATAGGCCTCAGTCCAGTCTCTTCGTACAATTCACGCAGTGCGCCTTCTTTCGGGTCTTCGCCTGGGTCAAGACCTCCTCCAGGCATCGTCCATTTCCCGTTGTCGGAACGCTTCCCTAGCAGGATGTGACCACGCGAATTGATGAGGTGTATTAGTGCAACATTTTTCATGTTACACGTTGTCAGACCACAATCCTAGTCCAAACACCCGCTTGACTTTGTTTACCAGAGATTTACGCTTCTCAGCAAGGCCTGCAATGCGCGTTTCAAACAGCTGGGGTCCAGGCGCAGACATTGACTGAGACATGCCGTCAATCGACAGGGATGAGCTTTGGCTCCTGGCGTAGGTTGCCGCAAGGGCAGCAAGGATTTCCATTGCAGTAACCGTACCAATCAGGTTGTTAAGGACGCGAGGCACACACCCGTTGTTGAAGCCGGTGGTGTACGTAATATTCCACGTTCCTGCCACCCAGTGGAATCGAAAAATAGAGGGAAGCAGACCCAAGCCAATGGGGCCATTGGTCGGCAAGGCGGTGCCACTTTGCCCTGCAATCGCAAAGGGCATGATGGAGATTTGTCCCTTGTGCAGGTAACCGGTGTCAATCCAGTTGGTAGGAACCGACCATACATCATTGCCTGCAGTGGAGGCAATCGATACCTTCTCGATAGACTGAATAGGACGCGCACGAAGCACTGTATAGCCAAATGCCTCCTGAGCCTTCTGGTCGTAAGGGTGACGCTCTACATGCTGGCGCGGCATGATTTCAATGCCAACCTCCAGCTCAACCAGAGCAATCGCATTTTGAATATGCGTCTCAATTTGCTCTTGCGTCATAACATCGTAGGTGCCGGTAAACGGATTGATGGTGGCAGACATCAGAGGAACACCAAACAGGTGAAGCGCCACTACTTTCTCGCCAGTGACCAAGGGCTCCTGGTCATTCCAGGTTGTGGCTACAGCACCGTCCGGCAGCTGTCCGCCAAAACCTTCTACAGACGCATTGTAATCAGTTGTGGTGATAATAGGCATTAGCAGACCTCAAGGCTACCACTGACACGTAGAATACCAGCAAGGGCAAAAGAGCGCACCAAGGGGCCTTCCGTGAGAACGAATTTAATTGAGACGGTTCCAGCCGGGATAGGGTCAGTGGACAGGAAAGAAGCACGCCAAATTGACCTGTCACCGGCAAATGGGTTGGAGCAGACGCGAGTGAAAGAATTAGCAGGATTGATGTTGATTACCTCTACCGAAAGGGTGGCACCGGTATCAGGAATATAGCGCAGACCCGAGGGATTGTAGGCCTGATGGGCAGGCCACTGGTCTTTGTCAATCACCTGAAAATCAAACGTAAATGCATCTCCCTTGTTGACAGCCACAGATTGGGCAACATCAAAGGAATTTACACCAAATACATTTACGAGGGGGCGGGCAGACAACATCATGCTGGAAAGATTACCGCTTCTTCCGTTTGTCCAGCTCTTCTATGTACCTCAAATTGAAGTAGATGCCAATCGTAAAGACCAGTATACAGGCAGCCCAGACTGGTAGCATTTGGGGTGCTATGTCAGCCAGAATTGCTGCCAACGACAGGTTAAATAGAATGCCGATAGAGCATAGTCCGATCAGTATTTTTGCCAAAATCTTCATGACAGTAGACCTCCATTTTTCTGCTTAATTCCCATTACATCAACGTCTCGCTCGATGGTGAAGACCGATATTGGAAAGTGCTTTGCAGCCCCTTTCAAGGCGTCTAGAATCAAGCTATCCTTGCCTGCCAGAGTGATGAACTTCTCGCTGCAGACATAGGACACATCCAGGTAACCTACCAACCTGATAGCCCGCTGCAGCTGGCCTCTGTCTGCAATCTTGTCGATGATTTTAAACAGAGTCTCATGGTAGGCGTCAGCTGCCAACTTCTCTGCCGTATACTCATCCATCAGGACGGTAGCCAGATTCTCAAGAAAATCTAGTGACTCGATATCGACTTTATCATTCTTCATTTTGTCTTGCCCAATTTTCTTCGGTTTCTCGGTCTCGCTCGCTCATGCTGGTGCCCAAGATTTCGTCCATCTCTTGCTCGAAATCTTCATAGAAGGTATCGCCCTTCTTGAGTTCGCTTTCCATCTTGGCAAATAGGTTGTCGATTTTTGAAACATTGGCGTTTGCTGTTAGGAGGTCTCCAGCCTTTGGCCACTCCCAGTGAGGAAGGTGGGGCAGGTGGGTGTAATTACCCGCGCCCTGGTCAACTGCAAACCACTTGACAGGAACACCATGCTGGAATGCGAACTCAATTTCCTGCCTCATTCCCTCGGATATCTCGCCATTGACCACGAAGGCCCAAAGCTCTTGGCATTTGAGCAACACGGCTTTGCCACAATCAATGCCAATCTGGCGCTGCTTGGGGTCAGCATCAGCCAAAAATTGGGTAAAATATAGGTGTGGCGCAAACGGTATGACCTCTTTGGCTGTGGCAAACTTGCAGTAAGACTTTGCAAGTCGTTTATTGATAGCGACCTTGCCACGAAACTTGGAACATATGAAGATGAGAGGTTTGTTGTCCATTGGTCTTACAATACCACATTTTACCTAACTAGCAATAAGAAGATTCAAACTGTGATGACCAAACATCTTGCACACGGAGGTCTTCAATCCGGTCTCGGATTTCGTGCCGCTCAGAGGTTGAAGCATTTTCAAACTCTTTGCGAAGCTCGACGAGCTTTTCGCCCTCGTAGTCGGCCTTCATGTCGTATTCTTTGTCAGCGTCATCAATGACCGAATCATCACCCTTGTTGGAGACGTAGACGACCTGGGTAATGAAGTCTTTGTTGTCCTCATTTGGGACCCAAACCAAGACCACTTCAAGGCCCGTGTCTATTACCAATGCCTCTTTTACAACCTCCCCACGAATCTCGGCGTCTTCAATCTCAAAACGCAAAGTCTTCAGGGCGTCATTTTTGAACTCAGCCAAGATGGTGTTGACGAACTCTTGCTCTGGGATGTTTGTGTGTCTCTTTCGCATACCATTAATATATCGTAAAAATGGATTTTGTCAACATTTAAAAAATCAAAAAAATAGGTTGACATTTAATCGTTAAATGGATATATTAAATCCATGGACAACACGGTCATCACCAAAGCGCGAGTCGAAATCATCCTTTCTTGGTTTTCTGGCAAGGCTCGGGTTGCCGCTGCCGCTGCCCTGGAATCCATTGCAGCTTCCGAATTGGCAAATGAGTGGGTTGGCCAGTCACGCAGCATCCGTGCTGCCATGACGAAGGCCAACATTGCCAAGAACCTTGCCAAAAAGTTTGGCAAAGAGTTGGATTCCATTGGTGACTACACGACACCTCGTTCCGAGCGTGGCTGGGAAGTCGCACACTCCCTGCGATTCCAGTCGTTTCATGAAGACATTAATTTCGATGCTATCCGCAAGAACGCCCCAGAACACCTGGTTCCGGTAATTGATTCGGCAGAAGGATATCACAAGGCCTTTAAGCCAGTCTTTGACTTGATGAGCCACCTTGACTCAGTGCGCCCTCGCCCTGTGGTTACCAAAATTGGCGCGTCACCTACGGTCAACAAGACCCTCAACGATATGGGGATTGCTGATTCTAATGGCTCGTTCCAGGTGGAGTTGTGTCCTATCGAGTGGGTTCTTGTCAAAGGGAAGTCCACCTACTACTATGTTGGTCACATGAAGTGGCCAGAGAACATCAAGCACGGTGCCAGCCGATTCCAAGGTCGCTGCCACTGCCAGGCCTGTGGACATGCCATCAAGAACACCAGCAATTTTGTCCCGCTGGTTCTCAGCATCGAAAACAGTCGCCCGATGTCCCTGTGGGTTGGTCGGGATTGTGCCAAGACCCTCTTTGGGATTGACATCAAAGGCGACATGGATTTGGCTGGTGAATGAGTGTTGACATTTGGTACTATTTTTGGTAAAGGTAATGAAATGGGACAATATTACAAGATTGTAAATCTAGACAAGCGTGAGTACATCAAACCACACGACCTAGGGGACGGTGCCAAGTTACTGGAATTTGGCATGTCTGGTGGCGGGACGATGGCGGCTCTGGCTGTTTTACTAGCAAATGGTAACGGTCGTGGTGGTGGTGACATCAAAACTAACGACCCCATCGTAGGTAGCTGGGCAGGCGACAAAATCGTCATTATTGGCGATTATGCTGACCCAGACCAGTTCGGGGTGGAGGGGCAGTTGTACAGTGTCGCCTCGGATTCATTTAAAAATATCAGCACCAAAATTAGACATGTTTTGCAAAATGCAGGGGAATATCATCCACTGTGGGAAATTAACGAGAACACAACATGAAAATCAAATTCATCATAGAAAGAGAATACGACTCGCCAGACACGGCAACCCACTACTACTTTGGCGACGATACTAATGTACCTTACTGGTACAAGTCGATGTCCCTGCAAGCGTGGGACCAGTCATCATCCCCGATGGATTACTGTTGGGTGCAGTGGAGTGACATCAATAACGGGTGGGGTTTCTTTAGTTACGCCAAACCGCCATTTATTCAACCCATACCCTCTGTAGTGTCAAAATGAGTAACAGAGTAATTGAAATCACGATTCCAGATGTCTGCAAGTCACCAGAAGACTTCACAAGGAAATACGGCTGTATCAAGTTGTCAGACCTGAAAAAAATCATTGCTCTGGCAGAGCGCCACGACATTGAAGACGAGCTTGCGAACCTGAACGTTCAGCTTCACACCTTCACCAAGCCGTAAAAACAAAACCCCGCTGCAACGTGAGTCACAGCGGGGGAAAATTCCTAGCTTACGCTATTTTTTAGACCAGTCTCGTATTAGAGAGTACCCTTGATGTTCTCAAGAATAACATTCTTACGAGGCTGGGTGATTGCCAAGCAAGCGAATCGGAAGTGGGCTTCCGGCGTGCTCAGATCGGTGACCGCCATCTTCAGGCGGCTGTAGGGAGCGAGTTCGCGGATTTCCATGGTATCCTTCTGGAGAAGGTAACCGGTGACGAATGCCGGAACGCGATTGCCCAGGTCGATGAACTCGGTGGTACCCGAGTTCGGGGTGATAGCCACGCGACCGATGAAGTGCGCCGAAGCAGCAGTTCCACCAGCAGCCGAGCGATAGACGTTGAAGCCACGCGAAGTCGTGCCAGAGCCCGAGTGCGTGATGGTCAAAGTCACCTTTTCATTGGCGGCAACAACAACCGAGATAGAGGCAGACGCAAGCGACTCACCCTTCTCGTTGAAGCTGGACACCTTGTACTGGTAGGTACCAGCTGGCACAGCACCGCCAGCAGAGGCTACGCCCGCAATGGACGGAGCACCAGGGCCAGCGGGATGAGGACGCGAGGGCTGTCGCTTACCGCTGAGGAAACGCGAGGTCTCCATCGAGACAGTGCCGACAGACACCCACTGCTTTCGCAGTTCCGCGCCGGTAGCGTCCTGAGACGAACCACCGAGCATGATACGCTCTTTATTGAACACGATTTTGTTGTATGCAGACAACGAAATCGGGTCAGTAACGAACTGGTCAGCCGAGCTAAAGTTCATCGCAGCGCGAACCGAGATGTCTTCGATTTTGTCCTGCGTGATGGCAACGCCACCGGCAGAAACAACAACCGAGTCATCCGAGCCGTACTCCGCAAACATCAGGTCTTTGCTGTTCAGCTGGAAATCCGACTGACGAACCTGCAGACCAACACCGTGAATGTTGGGCAGCGGAACCGTCGAGCCAGGGTTACCATCAAACACGCCTGCATTCGAGAAGTCGTCCAAACCTCGGAAGAGGTCGAACTCGAAGTCAGCGGCGATTTTCTTTGCAGCGTCGCCAGCGCCACGCTCATCGGCAGAAACGCCGTCAGCCGTGGTGACCATATTTGCAGCAAGAGTTGCCCGACGAATCGTGCTGTAGTACGACATAGGTACCGTCACACGAATGAAGTCCGACGTTTCCTCCTGTCCGACGTTGCCTTCAAGCTGCGCCGAGCCACCCAGGTTACCGTAGCTAAGCTGACGGAGAAACTGGTAGGTGGTAGACTTGCTGGACTTAACAGACATCCCTTTTTGAAGGATGAGGTGCTTGTCCTCGAAGGTAACGTTGTTCATGACCGGCGAGAGGTCTTCAACCTGAAGCGCAGATCCCTGGGTCAAGGTACTGGGAGCTGCATCGTACGAGCCAGCTTCCAAGGCCTTAAGCAGGTTTGTGATTTTATCTAGTGGTTCCATTTGTTTTTTCCTTTATCTCTTTGTCGATTTACGTAATTACTTGCAGAACTTTGCAACGGTCTCCACCGGCATATCTGGTGTAATCACAAATTGGTTGATGAGTTCACGGTCAGCCTTGCTGAGTTTTCCATCGGCTGTGACCGTTCGCAGCTTCTGAATGACTTCTGCCTTTGAGAGATTACTCACATCGGTCAGCTGTGGTTCTTGGGACGACTTGGTGAGGTCAGAAAGCCCTTTTGCCGACTTGCGAATGACTTGCTGCTGAACAAGTGACTGTTCCAACAGGTCTGTCAATTTGCCAATCTGGCCTTTGAGATTTGTGATTGCTCCATCCTTATCAGAAAGCGACTTCTTGAGGTTGTCGATTTCCCTTTTGGACTTGCCCATGTCGGTTCCAGGCATCTCTTCCGGGGGGCCACCAGGACCGCCAGGACCTGCTGATGCCTCAGGAGGAGCACCTGCACCACCTTCATCACCAGCACCGCCAGCACCACCAAGAGCCTGCTCCAAAGCCATTTGACAGGCCTCGAAGTGCATCTTGAGGTCTTCCAAAGGCAACTGGCTGTATTCAGCAGCAAGAGCCTCAGGCGTAGCGGCATCTCCACCCTCATCACCGCCAAGAGCCGGTTCCTCTCCACCAGGACCGGGAGGGGGCGGCTCTTCGCCTCCACCACCAGGAGCACTGCCTTCAGGGCCAGGCGCAAGCGACGTTTCATCGGGTGCGTGAGACGGAGCAGCGGAACCCTCGGGAGAGAAGTTCTCGTCAGTCGAGCTGCCAGATGGGGTCACCTCGCCGGACGTTTCCTGACCGGGAGCTGCCTTCTGGAGAGCGACCGAAGCTGCCTCGGACTTAAGCAATTCGTCAACCTCTTCAGACACTTCGTCCAAGATTTTTGAGATTTGCGCTTTAGTTAGCTTTTTCATGTTTAAAATCCTTTATTTTTCCTCTTTATTCTCCAAACAAATCGTTTGGTAATAAATTAGATAGCCTTCAGGATGTTCCAGTACAGGTCGCGCCACGTTGCGCGCAAGTTGCCTGAAGTGAACTGAGCAACAGCGGGAACCGTGCCGTTAGTGGTCGTATACCACTCAACGAACGAGCCCTTGCGGCCAGCTTCGATGATGACATGGAGCAATTCAGCAGGTCCGACGATATCAGCACCAGCACCACCGGCAGGATTCGACTCCGTACAGATTTGGATGACGTGATTGCTGTACTGGATTGCCGTGTTGCCGAGAACGTCCTTGGCACCGACAGCACCAATTGCCTTCATCCTGATAACAACGACCTTTTCGCCAGCGGCAGGGGTAGCATCAGCCGAGAGGGTGACAACAGGGTCTTCATTCGAGTCAAACGATTCGGTAACAACCGGAAGCGTCGGGATCGACTTCTTCAAGATGTCAACTAGCTCGCGAAGGCTCGCGACTGCTTTGTATGTAGTAGCCATTTTCTTAATTCTCCGTTTTTGGTTTCGAGGCGCATTAAAAGTGCGCCAGTTTCAATAAGCGCAAGTGAACACTTATTTTGTTGTAATAGATAGATTCATTTTATAGAGATACAAAAACTGTATCAATCTTGAGAGTATGGACAAATACACTTGCTCAAAATGCAAAGAAGAGTTGGACCGTGATAAATTCCACGAGTTCAGGCGAAGTGAAGTATCACGACCAGTGACAAGTCAGTGCAAGGCCTGCCGGTCGGAATCGTACTATGAGTCCAGATACACTGAAAAATGCGCGTGCTGCAACAAATGCAGAGGCCTACTGAAGAACAAGCTGTGTAGGCAGTGCAATGCAGACAGTGGGCTCAGGTGGTGTACTGCCTGTGACAGAAACCTACCACTATATTTGTCGTACTATGGACGCTCTGCTGTGTGTAAGGAGTGCGTTAAGAGCGGACAGAACCAAGAGGCGAAGGAGTAGGAGCACCTGCTGTTGGTGCCGCAGTCTCTGGAGCCTTCATGGGATGTTGCTTGGTCAAGGGGCCTTCAGAGCCAGGCAGAAGACTGTGCGCCAGATGGGGTGTTGCGCCTGGAGCGTAGAGTGACTTACCGGTAGAGTCCTTCTTCTGTTCTTTGGCGTGCAGCAGAGCTTGGTCTGCACTTGGGAAATTATTTCCTACACCAAACGACACTGACAGCTTGTGCTGGCCATTAATAGGAGGAATTGAATCCAAATGATTGGTGGCATGTCGCATAAACATCATGGCGTCTTCGTGTGTGGGGAAATGGGCAACAAACTCGTCACCACCAGGCCTAAACACTTTGCCAGTGCCTACAGAAGCAGATGCCCGTCGCAGCGCATTTCCCATCGCTCTAATAGCGTGGTCGCCTGCATCGTGACCATGAATGTCGTTTACATGCTTAAATGAGTTGGCATCCATAGAGAGCCACACACCGGGCCTATCACCATTCTTGCGGAATTGGTTGTAGGCGTATTTATTACCAACGCCTGGAACCATAGAGTCACCATAGGTGTGAGCGATAAATGCCTTCTCAACGTCTGGGTGAATGTGACCTGCAGCAACGCCTGCACGAATGTGCTTTGCCACCTCGTCTGGAGACATCACATTTTCAATGTCTTCGTCATCAGCCTTCTTGAGGTTGTTTTTACCACCTTTGTGATAGGTGATGGTTGCAACGCCATTCTTGGCATTGTTCAAAAGCAGTTGCAACTCGTGCGAGGAAATATTCCTACCGTCGAGAGTTGCACCTTTGTGTGAAACCTCAACACAGTGGGATTTATCCATACCAACTCGCTGGTAAGAAAAGACAGACGGCCTTTGAGGTGCCACAACGATGTCTGGCTGTGTAGATACCTGGAACATTGCCTCTGGAGGAATAACAGGCTTGTGCTCTTGCTCAGGGTGTTTTATCTGTTCTTGCTGAATCTTTAGTGTGGAGGTTGGCCAACGCAGACCATGCAGGCGACTGATAGCAACGGTGTCTACCGGACCTTCTGGCAGCATTGAATTGAGAATGCCGTGATAGTCTTCAAGATGGTGAATGTGTCCATTATGAACCATAAATCGGCCAGCAGGATGGTTCCTGCCTTTCACGCCGATTGATACACTGTGAACCTCTGGAATCTTCCACTCATCGTTAATGAGAGCCTTGCGCAGTTCGATAACGCCTGCCTCCAACTTACTGGACTTCTCCAGGAAGGCCATGGAGTCTCCCACTTCCTGGCGCTGCTTTGCCGCACGCAGGAGTTTTGGAACAATGTTGTGGTAGTACAAAAACATAGCGGGAACCTCGCCATAGTCTTTGACGTATTGTTGATGCAGCTGTGCAGTCCTAAGAGAAATGGATGAATCGTAGTGGCCCTCTTCGGCCTTCTCTACAGCATCCACCTTCGGCATAATTACATTCCAAAATGGAGCGTGTGACGTTGCTGTTTGTTGAGACAGGTTGGGGATACCCAGGTGCCGCTCATGTGGAGCAATGGTAAGCCAGTGAAGCCAGAAGGACGGGAAGATAGAGTCAGACGGCTTCTCGAAGTGCTGACCCCACTTGGGGTGATTAAGCATGTGCTTAACTGCAGGGTGGTTCATTAGATACCAGTAGTTCAACGGCTTGAAGATTTTCTCCATGGCGTTTACCTTCTTGGAGTCATTCAAGATGTGGCCCTTAAGCCATTCGATGGTGTCTGAATCCTTCCTCAGGTGCATACCAAAAATATGTCGCAAGAAGTGAGTATCAGGCACAACCGAATTACTGCCACCAACCATTCCCCATGCATACAAACCTGTCTTAATTTTAATGCCAGGGATTTGGTCTTTCGACTTCTCATTGAGCATATCGGAGACAGCTGAAATAGAGTCTGTCCTGTGCTTGTCAAACAGACTGTTTGCCAAGTCTTTATACCTGTGGTATTTCGCCATGGCATTTAAAGGCGCTTCAATCAAACCTGCTGAACTAAGAAGTCCACCGTCCTTCGTATAGTACTGTGGCTCTTTTTCAAACGTTTCGCGTGACGTTTCTGGCAGCTGATTTCCCCTAATGGATGCATGTATCAAGGGGAATGCCGCCTCAAAACCAGGCTTGTCGGGAGATAGACCAGTCTGTCTCATTGCATCTACGGTGCGAGCGTACTGAAGCTCTTGTACTGGCACCTGCTTCTTAGGCGACAGCTGAGAGAACATAATCGCGTGCATAAGAACCTCGTAAGGTATCTTACCGGATTTGGCTAGATTGTGTACCTTGACCCAGTTTTCCATGGCTGTATCCATGTGCTTCTGAATTTCTGGGCTGGCCATAATCTCTTGGTACTTTGCATCAGACTCGGGACCGTCATGGATTGGCACGTATGCCGGGAATGAAGCCATGCTGGTGTGCAAGACGCCCTTCTCTGGGTCAAAGAATGGGTTCATATCCGGGTCGCCTGGCTTCTGCTTATTGCCACGAATAGTGGCGTACTGCAGTGGTTGGGCAGCTTCTTCGGCGGCGGGCTTAGCCTTCTTAGGCAACTTCGGCTTAGCTTGCTTTGCGGCGGGCTTAGCCTTCTTAGGCAACTTCGGCTTAGCTTGCTTTGCGGTAGGCGCTTCATCCTTGCGCAGTTCACTCTTCTTCAACCGCTTGACTGCAAAATCCTCAGCCACATTAGTGAAGTGGTCAATGAAGTCGTCAGACATTTCTGGCAACTTCATCTTGGCAAACTTGGCGAACTCTTCGCGGACAAATTTCTTATTCCAGCCATAGTCACGAATGGTGGCTTTAGCAGTGTTCACAATAGATCGACGGTCAAGGTCTTCTCGCTGAAGGGCAGCGCCGCCTGAAAGCGTGCTCGGTGCTGCGTCAGTGCTTCCAGCTGTCATTGCCTTCCGTAGCGCCTTGAGCTTCGCCAGAGACGACAAGAGGCCGAGTGACGCTTCGATTTTCTGGTCTAGATAGACAGTACCAACGACCATGGTCGTGCCATGTGAGGAAATAGTTTCCTCGCTCTTGGCAAAATCCGAAGAGAAACCTTCTGGAGCATTGGGGTCTTCAATCAGTCCTGAAATAGCAGTCTTATTGCACGGCTTCAGGGTCATTGCCACCTTCTTGGCAATGGCTTGCGAAATCTTGTTGCCGTCTTTTTTTGTAGTTGCACCCTCTATGGAGTACCTGACAACAATTTTCTCGTCATTTGCAACAGCGTCGCGAATTTGGGCTGCAAGGGCACGCGCACCATCGTGGCCAGCACCGTCATGGAGACGGACAATGCCATACAAGTATGGCACTTCCTTGATTTTCTTGAAGTAGTCTAGCTGACGCTCGTTTTCGCAGTCTTTTTCGTCAAAAATCTTCCTAGCATACACGATTTTACCGACCACCTCACGACCGCAACCGTCCTTCTCACCCAGGTGCTCGTAATTGGCGACACCCCACCCTTCTTCGAGGGTGGTGATGTCGAGCCCTTCGATAGAAAGGACCTCGCCTGACGAGTCAATTGCTTGCGAGGCAAATACCCCGTCAATTAACATTCCGGTATTTTTCTTGCTGCCCATATCTTTGATGCAAAGATTAAGGCAGATCACACCCTACTTGTGTTCTGTGCCGTTTTTTCGCAATAAATACTTCTCAGAATGGATTTTTAGTGTATGTTTAGAGGACCGGATTACAGCGCCTTCCATGATTTGATTTTTGTCAAATGTGGATGGACACTCGATCAGAGACTTGACCAGAGCGAGGTCGAAGGGGCCTTGATACAGAACCGGCACAACAGGCAGTCCGATAGCCTCACAAGTAGAAACCACTTTACTAAAATGGTAAGGCTCGTATTTATCAACAATTGAAAACACCCGAAAGTCAATTTTCCCATTCTGCAGTCCGTACTTCAGGTCCTGGTTGCCGAAAGCCTCGCCAAAAATGGTAGTGTCAGGCATTGCTCGGCAGATATCTTCCAGTCCGTACTGGCGTGCAGCCCTCCACCACAGATTTCCTTCCTTCTCTTTCCACCAACAGTGATGACTGCCAACATGGAACTTATCGTCCTCCGACGAATAGACAAACCGTGCATTGCTACCATGTATTTTCTCTGTGACGTAGACATCCTCTCCAGGTTGAATCGCATCAGGGCAGCGCCGGATGTTCTCAACACCGTATGCGCTGGTATTGATTCTGGCAGAGCTAGGAGGAGCACTCTGTTCTCCGCTGAGAATGATGGGCTCAGGCTCTTCATACTTAAAGATACCCATATCCATGGTGACATCCTGACCCTCGACGACAGGACCCAAACCCTCAGGCACAGGGACGACTACCCCCATAGAGAAAATGCCACGGATTTTCTTAGCCTTGATTCGGGCAGTAGGACTCTTGCCGTTACTCAGAAACTCAAATGGGCCTGGACCTGTGGGGACAACTGCCTCAACGGGGACATATACACACAACTGTCCCTCCACGAAGTCGCCAGTCCTTACAATGACCGGGAAGTCATATACATTACCAATTGATAGGGTATCTGCATTAGGATGTTTCCCCACCCTGGGGAACCGCACCACTGTCACGAAGGTCATCGTCGTCATTTTTGTTTTCTTCCTCAATTATTGAATAAGTGAACTTCTTTGAAGCTACCACGTCAGAATTTTCTTGACAAGTCTCTTCAATTATCTCTGTAATTAAAATGTTGATTGGCTTGCGCGTGATTCTCTCACTGTGATGCTCAACCATGGAGGCATTGATTGACAGCGTGTCTGAATAGAATCCGACCATGCCTGGAGACTCATGGATGTGACCAAATACGTGAATGAGAGGCTTCAAGTCTTTCAACACGTTTGCCAATATCTCACACCCACAGTGGTTATTATACGCCGTGTCGAGGATTCCGTATGGTGGCCCATGTGTAAGCAACACATGCACGTCTTTCGGTATATTAAACCATTTATGCGCTAGGTTATCGCCCCACCGGTCGAGGGTAAAGGACCAGCAACCAAAACGTGGCGTCCACGGACTGCCATATATATGGAGCCCACCAATCGTGACACCACTGTCCTGCAGGTAGGTAATACCTGGAAACTTCTTCAAGAGCCTTCTGGACCTGACCGGCCTTTGCTGAAACAGCATGTCGTGATTACCGGCAATAAATACCTTACGCTCGTAAGGCTGTACCGATAGCCACTGAAGGAAGTTCTCAACCTCCGAGAGGGTTCCATTTCTAGTGCAGTCTCCTGCGTGAATTAGTATATCACCACCAGGCAGCTTGAGCTGGTGGTGTTTGTTGTGCGTGTCGCTAATGATGGTGAGAATCAATGTTCCCTCACTCCAAGGTACTTGCCATTAACAAAAAGCGCAATCTCAGTCTGGTTCAGACTACTGCGCATCACATCGCAAAGGGCGAGTAACTTTTCCTGCACAATCTCGCTGTTGAAGCAATCAAAAGTCGCATAGCTATTGACAACAGTCACCTCTTCCTTGACCAAGGATCCAAAGTCGTCAACCCAACCACCGGCTGCCCTGTAGGACGTTACCCCTCCATAGAAGGCTGCGAGGCGAGTGCTGATAATCTCTACCCAGTCATCGTGGTCTCTGGTTCGGATTACATCGCCGTTCTTGGTGACGGTTGGAACATAGACAGAAACCAAGAATCGCTCTTCTGCGTTTTTGAAGTTGTTCATATGGGATATCCTACACGATTTTTATTTAGTGTCAAGCGGGAATCTCACCCGACAAAAGTCTCTCCATTGGCGAGACACCATGCGCGCAGATTTTCTGCGGCAATGGCAATTGCTCGCTTGGGCATTCTGAGTTGGTAGCCGTAGCGTCCCAGGCCTTTCAACTCGTCGAGTCGCTGGTGCTTTTCAATGTAGATACCCCACAAGGTCTCCCACTGTTTCCGCTTGGCTATACCGCGTTCGATCTCTTCCGTGACGTTGATGATGTTGTTCATGAGATTTAATATATCCATTTACCGATTAAATGTCAAGCAGAAATCTTCACTAGCAGTATCGATTATTCCGATACCATTTTGTTTGACATATTTGTCGATACAAAGTACGCTGAGGGTATGCCATTTATAATCGTAAAGAATGCAATTGCAAAGGCCAAGTCTGGATCTGCTGACGGGATGCTGGCCTACTCTGGGACCATTGGCGACTGTGCGTCAATCCCGCCAGCCCAAAAATACGACAACCTACACTGGTGCCAAGACGATTGCCACACGCTAAATCTTGAGCTGGGTGATAAGCTGTTTTTCGTAGTGGCTACTGGCGACTCGATGCAGTATTACGAGGCATTCTCCGCCTCACGCCTTGCACAGACAATTCGCGATGTATCATCCTGGACAGACATCAGCAAGAACGTACAGGTGATTTTTATCGACAAAACAACTAACCTCGTGTTTATCAACAACGAGGAGGTTAGGGGTTACTGCGTCGTCACGGAAAATGACACCACTGACGTGCAGTGGCATCTTTTCAACAAGAAATTGCTTAAATTCAGTTGAGAACGTTGCCAGACACAGAGACGACTTCGTAGATTTGTGCGTCCAATATTTCAATTGGTTGTGAGTCTTGCTCTGCAATCAGGTCTGCGTAGTCGTCCAACTCTGCCGCAGAGAAGTCTTCAGGCACTTCTATCAAATGCACTGCCTTGACCATCTCAAATGTTACGATTTTTTTAAGCATTATTCCTCGCTCTTGAAGCCTTGCTGCACAGCGTATTCGTCGTGCTCCAAAGAAATGAAGGTAGCTTGCCCACCTTCATTGAATCCAAACCCCTTTGCCAGCTTACATAGCGTACAGCGGCAGTGAGGGTGTAATCCGCCTACCTTTGGTTGTGATTCGCCCTTCTTGTGGTAACCATGCCCGATTTCCGACATCTTGTAGACCTTCGGGGGTCCACCTAGTGTGCCATTTAGCTGGTGTAGCCTGACACACTCGGCACAAACGTTATCATCCTTCACAATCGCGAAATAAACGTTAGGGTCAGACTCAGATGAGATAGCCGCAATTCTGCTTACGGCATCTAAGGAGCCCATATTCCTGGCCTTGGTGGTCTCGGTACCTACAATTTTTTTAACGTTGTGGGTAAGCTCTCCAAAAAGTTTGGTAAGCTCGCCGCCTAGCACGGTATGAGCATCTGTCCGTACGCCCTGGGTCTCCGCATTTAACAACCAGTCTTGCACGGCCTTAACAACCCTGACCTTGGCAAGTTCTTTGTGGGCGTCCATGTAGCCCTCAACCACGGAGTTAAGGGAATGTTCCACTGCATCAGACCCTTTGAAGCCCTCTTGCTCTGCACTTGCGCGGTAAAGGGCAGGTACCGTCAGATCTGCTCGAACACCAACCGGCTTAGTTACCGAAACGCGAATTTCTTTATTCCCCCTCTTTCCCATCAGGCGTAGCTTCGCCCGGTCGTACAGCTGCTCAATGGCAGCATGTACCGCCTTAATTGCAGTCTTATTGAGGAGGTAGCGCACTACTTCTTCTTACCGTGATGTTTCGCGATGTTCAAGACTTCCGACATTGCGTGTTTAGCATCTTCTTCCCAGCCAGACAAAAAGAAGTCAACAGTTTTTTTGTGCTGAGCCAAGATTTTGCGCTTACCTGGAGGCAGGCGGCTCTCGTTCTTGGTCAATGACTCAAGGGCCATATCAATTGACCGGGCAAGCTCGTCGCCACCCGCACTTGCAGTAGCTCCACCGGTAGCACTGGAGTTCTCAACTGCCTCCGTTGCCTGTTTTTCAGTCGGTCTGCCCTGTTGGTCTTGGGTTGGTTGGACACCACCGCCTCCACCGCCTCCATCGTCGCCGCCGCCTCCATCATCGCCACCACCCCCACCGCCAGCTGCTGCAGCTTGCGCCTGCTGTTGCTGCATCTGTGCCTGCTGCTGCATCATTCTTTCCTGCTGCTGCATCTGATACCACTGGAAAAACATCGGGTCTCGGCGGTAGGCAAGGGATGGGTCTTGTGACGCTCCCTTGATTCCACAAAACTGCTCAAGGATTTGTCCCACTGTGAAATACTGGTCGAGATAGCTTTTGACAGTTGTGTTAAATGGAAGCTCACCGCCCCACTCTTTGCCAATTGGCTTCTTCTCGACGCGACGGAGGATACCATCATAGGTCTCCCAAATCGACATATCTTGCTGGAGCCTGACTGCTTCCTTCTCAGCATTGTCGGCGTCCAGACCCATGAAACGAAGTCGCGTAATTTTTGCGAGTTCTGGGTCAATCAAGGGCATGATATTAGAGTTGAAGAAATCTTCAAACCCTTGGAGCAAGGGGCGGATACCAACGTCGCGTGCTGCCTGCAATTTGTATTCGTTGTTTGACTCTGACAGAGCCTGGTTTGCAGTACCACGGCTCAGGTAGGACCAACCTGGAAGCTCATCTGGTGACATCATAAATGCAGTGAGGATTTCACGAGCATTCATATCGGTCAGGTATTGGAACTCTGCATCTTTACCGCCACCGCTATCAATAGGTTGCCACTGAATCGTCTCACCTGTGCCACAGCCGAATACCGGCATACGCCACGAGTTGTTTACGTTGTTAATAGAGGCATTGAATTGCTGTTTGATTTGGTGGATGGTCGAGGGATTGGTGTCATCCGACGTAATAACCAACATGCCTCGCGAAGCTCTGCCAGACTGGAAATAGAGTCGATTGTGCTGCACAATATTGATGTGCGTAGTGACTGAGGTAATTACCGTATCAATTGGTGTGACAGGGTAACCATTCCACTCAATATCGGGAACAGTGTAGAAATTGTAACACTTAACCTCTGCACCGGTAAAAGCATTCTGGGGGCGGCCACCAAAGACTTGAACCCATCTATAGTTATCGTCCCTCTTGAAACGCTCTTCAACCAGCTTCTTGCCAGTTACCTCAACAAGGGTATGGTAGGCCTGCTCGCGAAGTGATGATAAGGCTGTGTTTGATTTAACAGCTGCCTTGTAAATCGTACCGGCGTCAATTGGTGCAAAATGGTGGAACTTCTTCTGGTCGCCCTCGCCAGTGTAGATAATTTCAACTGCAATACGACCATTGACAACTGCATTGCGAGTCAACTGAGTCATACACTCGGCAAGAGTGAGCTTGTCTTCATCGTCCATGCCGAACGTGTAGCCGCAATTATTCAAGTTGAAGATGGCTGTCTCAATTTTCTTGTTGAGTACATCCTTATCTTCTTTGCTCAGCCCGTCGAGGACGCCAGTATTGGGCTCGATGATAAATCCGTTAGAGAAACGGTCAGGACGTGGCTTAGCATGGACAGAAATGTGGTTCTGACGTGCGCGTACGATGTTAGACACCAGAGAGTCTTGGACTGCAATGCGCTTGAGGATTTCATCTGGAACACCCATGTGCTTGGGTTCCCAGATGCCATTTAGGCTTGCATGTCTGGTAGGGTCTGCCTCAAATGCGAGGCGTTCGACGGAGCCCTCTTCACCGTTAAGGATATTGACAATTGACTTCTGGAGTAGAGTGTAATTACTCTTATAGGTGACGGTAGAGGACATGAGCCTGTCCTCGTTTTTGGCCAAACCAAAAGTGACCGACTTGCGCCTTACCGTACTTTGTTTTTCGTCGCTCATTGGTTTTATTCCGCCGTGAACACAGTTACCATCGCAATGCCAGTACTACGATTCTTAATTGAGAGAGAGTAGGTGGTACCCCACTTCTCGCAAAATCCAACATGGTCTGCACTGGCAGGAATCAGTGGTTCTAACCTGACCGTCTCATCAGTGGAGCCATTGAACTTGAGAGCACAATTCTGGTTTGATTCAACGCTCACATAGCGGTTAGCTGCAGAGAAAATCGACAGGCTGGCTGTACCTGGAATAACTGCCAGCTGCTGGGCCAGTGCGGTGGTTGAGATAAACTCAATGTAGTTTGCAGTGACGTAAGAAACCTTGTAGGCTGTACGGGTAGCCACCGAGAACCCACCAGAAATATCAACGGTATCGTTAATCTGAACGCCTGTGGCAGAATAGGCAACTGCTTGGTTATTCGTGGTAAGGGCAACAACTTCGCTGGCCCCACTAAACACAGTGCCAGCCTCTCGGGCCAGGACAAGCGTGGTCGAGGTGGCAGAAAGGACAGTCCAGTCACCCTGATTCATTGGGTCCGCTGGGCCTACCTCGTCGGTAACAGCGCCAGCAACGTGGAAGATATCACCAACCAAGACACCGGCAAACACTGCACCGCCACTGTGGGTAACAGTGACAGTCTGATTGGCATTCAGAACGAAGGTCAGTGAGCCAGTAGACAGCGTTAGGTTGCGATTGGTGCGGAAACCGGGTGCAGTACCCGTACCGGTCCACACCAGTCTGTAGGTCTCAGGGTGGGCTGCAGACCGGATTACTAAATCATACTCAGACGTGTTGTCGTGAGTGATGGCGCGAGCCCCATTGAAAATCGCAACCTCTGCAAATGGTTGAATCTCAAAGGTCTGAGACTTCGGATTTGACACCGGCACACGTACGTTTGCACGTTTCCAATCAGCCATTCGCCTCGTAGGGGAATTTGTGGGTGTCGGGGCATCGTCATAGACGAGAATGTGTGAGGTTCGATTTAATAGAGACATTGCTGGTAGTAAGATTGAGTTTCCTATATATCCCAGATAATTCCGCCGCCGCCCTTACCGCCCTGTTTTTCAGAACTGTCCTGAGACTCATCCACGTTTGATAAAAAATCGCTGCCGTTAGAAGCTGACCCCAGGCGCTGTTGAATCATTTTTGTCATCCAGCTGTCCTCTTTGTAAACATTCTTTGGCCCTTCTTCTACTTCCTTTGAAACCACCAGACCGGTGGACATCTTGAATGCACCGGACAGCATGTAGCGCAGAGCGTCTGCTTCGTCGTCATCGTCATCATCTGGGATTTCAGTTATCCTCCCTGCAGCGTCCTTCTTCCAGTGGTACTGGGCAATGTTATTTATCGACAAATTCATCATCGGGTCTTCACCGATGTCATGGATAAAATACAAATTAGGCTGGTCAGTACCAGGAGGATTTAACAACCATTTAACAACGCTTATGCCACCAACAACAGAGCCTGCACCTTTCTCGGTCTTTTTCATGTTAAACCCCTTTTTTGAAAAGAGTTTTATCATCTTTGGGTCTGCATTGTCAGGAAAGATGCCTGCACTGTATTGCAAAAATGGCTCGCAGGACTCTAGCATCTGGTCTGGGTCGAGGCCTGGCATGGTCACAAAATGGGTCACGAAACACCTGCCGCCCTCTTTGAGACCTTGGGTGTACACGAAGTTGTGTGTATGCCCCCAGTCGATACCACCAATAAATTGTCCGCTTCGGGTCTCCTTTAGAATCACCATTAGCTGGGCCTTGGTGAAGTCCTTTGGATCTCCGGGTGGAGCCTCGGCAAATATTTTCTCGTGCGCCTGGGCTGGCGTAATGACGTGTACCATTTTATTTAGTCGCTGGTACACCAAGCCAAACGAACTTGGCTTGCGGCACAGAAGCTGCGCCTGGGCCATTTCAGTTGAGTTACCATTGAACTTACCGATGGTTTCAGGGATGGTCTTGAGCAGAGACGACGTTGATTTTTGGTGAGTTGCCAGACGTGTCTTACATGCAGGGAATAGCTTGCAGTTTTTGCAACCTGCAAAACCCTCCATAGGAAAGTAGGTTTCCTTTTCTTTGATGTTCATGGAAGCATATGTCTGCTCATCTACATGGCGCAAGTCCTCATCTGAGACATACAGCTTGAGCCTGGGCTTCTCAGGCTTGTGTCTGGATGGAAGACAGGCCTGTGTTACGTCAATAATGTTCCATGAACGGATTTTGAGGCCAGAGTTCTTTGCATTGTCGATTTCCTTCTGCACCAAACCGAATGCTTGCTTCCTGGTTGAGGTAAGCATGGTAATTGGCAGATTCTTGCCACGACCGGCAGGAATGTTCTGAGATTCTGCATAGGCAGCTGGGTTAGAAACAACGTCAACCTCATCAATTACAAACAAAGGGACGTGTTCGCTGTTGGCACCGGCCATCGTACAAATAACGATTTTGACGTAGTGGTCCTTCTCGACGTACTCGTCAATGACCTTCTTGATTTCAATAAACTCACCCTTCTCGTCTGCATTATAGGCGGCATATTCATCCTGGGTGAGGGAGTGTCTGGTGCGTGGATTGTAGAAGCGCACGATTTTTGTCATACGCTCGTTATCACCAACAACGAAATCGCGCAGGTAGGGACGACGGAAAGAGCGTTTGACGTACTCCTGCGCCTTCAGGGCTTGGTCTTGGATAGCCGCCATGTGAGCAACATTTCTACCACAGTGGAGCAAGGCCAAGACTTCGATTACGGAGGCTGAGAGAGTCTTGAAAGAGTCACGACTCGCGAAGTACAGCACCCGCATAAACTCTTCATCAGTACCCTCAAGCATCTTACTGTACACCTCCCACACCATGTCCATGGGTGAGGATGTAGTTGCCTCATCGACCATCCCATCGGGCAGGTCCAAGGCAAGGAATATCACTATCCAGTCGTGCAGCTCTTGCTTGTTCTTGCAGATGCGAAAGAGAAACCGTCTTTTAAGGGCTTCTTCGTCTGCAAGTTTGATATCTTCTTCGTCGCTCATTTACTCTAAGCTCTTCTTGATTTTTTCTTTCTCTTTGGTTGCCCAAATAGAGAGAACATCTGCTTCTGTGTCTTCAGGCAGCGGCAAGTGGGCAGTGGGGACAATGGGGAGGCCACTGTGCTTCACCTCAATAGTGCCACCGATAGAACGCTTCTGGTCTTGTCCTGTCAGCTTCATCAGAGCTTCTACAATTTCCTTCAATTGCTTGATGGCTTGGGCAGGTGTTTGATCTGCCTTCTCCAGGTAGGTTACATCACCAGTCATCATGTACATGGCCATGTTGTCGCCATGCATCTTGCGCATAACGCCCATCATATCTGCCGCAAGGTCGATGCCCTGGGCAATGGTAATCAGAGCCCGTGCCTTTGCCCTCTCACCGGCTAAGGCAATGTAGTCACGAGCTTTGGTGTCCCAATTATTTGCAACTGCAGTGTGGACTATCTGTCCCAGGCCAAACTCAGACCGCAATGCCCTGATTTCAGACAAGGTTCTACCCTGCAAGAAAACTGCGAACAGATTCTCACTCACGGATTCCGATAGGGGATAGGTCTCAGACCCACCCTTCTTGAAATTGACGTAGAAATACCTAAGTGCAGATAGCTCTGGCGCTGTCAACCACGGGTGGTTATTTCCTAGTTCTTCGAGGGACAGTACTTGCTCTCCTCTTTTTTCTAGCTGATTTGACATTCTTCTTCTTGGCCTTCTTTGGCGGCTTTTCCTTTGTTACAGGAAAGATTGGATTACCATTCAAAAGTACCTTCAGTTCCCACTCGGAACCAAAAAACATTTTTACGGTATTTTGCAATTCAGTCAGACGCTCGAAGTAGGGCTTGTCTGGATTGATAAATGCAGAGTTCCATTTATAGGACAGTACTGCACCTTCGATGTCTACCTCTGCCACAGAGGTTTCAAGTTTTGGGTCCACTGCGTATGGCCACAGTTTGACTTGCATCACCTGCGCCTCGTGCATGATGCCAAACTGTTTGAGGATGGGCTTCAACTGCATCAGCTGTTTCTTGATACCGTCACCTTCCTCCGTAACGGAAGAGATGTTCCCCACGCTTTCGTCTTTAGTTGACATTAAATACCTCCCCTTTCATGCAGCATCTGTCGCAGTCTCTCTTTTGAGGTCCCCTTAGGTGGTGCGAAAGAGTTAAGGAACTTATCAAAGGCAGCCTGTATGCCTTCCTTCTCAGACACTCGCTTGAGCTTGGCCTTCTTGTTGTCGGCAAACATACGGAAGACGACCTTCTTGCCTTGGACAAGTTTTTTGACTGCTTCCTGCATCTCATCGACGTAAGCCTTGTCTGGTCCATAGATGTCAATCAGTGTCTTGTCCCAGGCTTTGACATGCTCGAAGTGCGCAGCGGTGATTTCGCTATCTACTCTAATAGCAAACGAGCGAATGACAGAGCAAGCAATGCCGGTATTTACTGTGTTAATTAAGTCGCCGTCTCCATTGTAGAGAGACAGCTTCCTGTCGATATCTGCATCACTCCTGGTACGCCAACGTGGAGCGCCAACGTACGTCACACGCCCAATCTCTTGAGGCAGGTGGATATGCCCTGAGATGATTTTCTTGTTGTTCAAGAGGGCAAGGTCAATGCCGTCAGGTGCATAGAACGCATTCTCAAACAATGCACCTTGGAACGTTTGGTGACAATACACCGTCTTTACGTTCAGCGCATTGAATGCCTCAATGAACTGGGAATGGTCGAAGTAATACGGCATAAAGCCATTCCCATTTATTACGACAGGCTTGTCTACCACTGTCACCTTATTCATTCCAACAAATGAAATCATGGAGTGGGGGTAACCGCTGGTTGGTGTCACTTGGTCGTGATTGCCAACCATCAAGATAATTTTCTCGATGTTAGGTGAACCTGCAAACAGCTCCAAGTATCGACGCCAAAGCTCGATGCAGCGAACATTTAGCACGTCATGCGTATTAAATTGGTCGCCAAGAAACGTGATGGTGTCAATGTCTCGGTTCTTGTCTATCGTGGTCACCACGAGCGACAGGAGACGTTCACAGTCTTCCAACTCGTCAGGCGTGCAATGTACATCGCCAACTACCAGATTAATCATTTGGTCCCGCCGTCAGTGGTTTGTAACCCCACGCCACAACTGCAGAGCGTGGAATAACAACGACCTTTTTGTCTGGAACGATACCGGTATAAGCGTTCCTGTAGTAGTCTTTGCTCCAGTCCTCTTCCACGTAAACGCAATCTGCCCTCCCGACAGAAGTAGGGGGAGCAAATACCTCCAACCGCATCAGGGACTTTTCTCCGCTGAGTAACGACAGGCCTTTGTTTGCTGTCTTGTTGTCTGGTCTATTGGGAGCAAGGCAGAGTACAACGTGTTCATCCGTAAAAAACAGCATATTGGGTGGTTTCATTTGTATTACCTTAATCTCTTCATTTTTTGGTGGCAAGTGGTTTATTTTATTAACTAATTCTTCTGACAGCAATACCGATGAGTGGTAGTCTAAGGTTTGGGCAGCGCAGTCTCTTATGGTTGGACTCGGGTCATTCCGTACCATGTCTGCAAGCAACAGGGCAACGTTATTGTCAATGTGGCCTTGAATACCTATTAGAGCACCCTCGCGGACAACAACGTCTGGACTGTAAAGCAACGGGACTAAAGTAGTCCTTGCCAATGCACTGTCTTTGCATTGATTTCCAAATTCTTCTGCAGCGAATGTCAGGTCTGCAAGCAGTTGGGCTCTCCCCTCCTCGGCAGCTGCGACTTTCAGTTTTTGAACAATCTTATCAATATTTTCTTTTGTCATACTTCGGTTGCCTCTATTTTTATGACCCATCTACTACCGTCGTGCGTCATCTCTAGCTTCTCGAACGGCAGTCTTCCTGCGTATAGAGCGAAGTTAACCTCTCCGTCGATAACAACGTCTTTGAGAAATTGAAACTGCCGTCTGGGAATTTCTGGTCCAGAAGAATCAATGTCAAGGATTTTGACGATTACCTTCTCGCCACTGCCGTCACCTACTCTGATTCTCCTAACAATCCGTTCCATGTTAAAATACCTTCTTCAGCTTCTCTACAGCCTCTCTGACAGCCAGGGTAGATGCAGCACAGTTGAGGCGGAAGTAGTTATTTGATACCCCACATGCGTCGCCACGAACAACGAACACCTTTGCGGCATTAAATGCATTTTTGAAACGGTCAGCATCGTCCGTGGCATTAATCCAAGCAAACATACCGCCACTCTTACCAAGTGCGCCATCCATATGGCATTGAGGCAGCACGGATTTAATTGCTGCAGCATTCTGAGAAATCGTGTTCCTGATGGACTCGCGCACCTTCTTGTAAATGACCTCGAATTTCATGTTGTGCTCAAGCATATCGATTGCCATCAGCTGTGACAACGTGGAGACGCCTGACGTGGTGGTCTCAACGTACTTTGCAGCCAGTTCAGCCTCTTCCCGCTTTCTGAAGATTGCCCAACCTACCCGAAGACCAGACATGCCAAACACCTTGGACATTGAGCCGATTATAACATCTGCCCGCTTAAGCGACTGAGCCTCTTCTGAGTTTTGGTTAAAACCGTAAATATCAGATGCATACACCGAGTCCCAAATTATCGACTCACCTGGAAGGTGGACCCCATCGTCATTGCCGGTTGGATTATTAGGGAAGGTGACGACAGAGACAGTACCGTCAAAGTATTTTTTGTCAGGTGACACAGAGGTGAACTTGTCGCCAGCCAAGACAGGGATTCTCGGCCAGTAGGGTGCCTCTGCGTAGACCTTCTTGTACTGGTGAATAGCTGCCAACAAGGCCTGGGTCGCTCCATTGGTAACCACTACGTGACCAGGGTGGTCCTCGTCACAGATACCGTTGGCGATTGAGTAAGCCATAATAGCCTTCGTCAGCTGCGGAAGCCCCTCGCATTGAGGGTATGCGATGTCTTCTGCCACCCAGTCTACCGGGCGGTTCCGCGCAATTGCGTATGCCTCTCTCACTACGGTAGCTTCACCGATTGCGAGATTGGTCCATCCAGGTACATTGCCTCTATTTATCAAGCTGTCCATTTTAGAATCCGATTCTGGCTTGAATGCCTCCATCAAGCCTACTATTTGCCCATAGTCCTAGATTGACACCCCAAAACAAATTTCGTTCAACAAACACCCCTAAAATCATTTGATCGGGGATAGGTATGACTGGCTTTGTGCTGCCAAGTGGGTCGGTCAGAGACAAGCCAAGCTGAACACCTGCAGACCACTTGGGACGCCTGTCTACTTCCTTCTCGACTATCTTGACCTTCTCGACTGTACTCTCTTTCCAGAGCTTCACAAGCTCGTCCACATTCAACTTAGTCTGAGAGGACGAATTGGTATTGGTCTGGGTGCTGGTCTCGCTCTTGTCAATCTCCGTCTCTGTAATGGTTTTCTCTCCATCAGGCTTGACGGTCGTGGTGGTGGTCCTCTGCAGGTTGGATTTCTTTGAGGCAGTCATCTGAGTGATTAGCGTCTTAATTTCCTCCAGGTTCACGGTAGTCTGCTTGGTCTCGTGGTGAATCTCAACACGCTTCTCAACCTCCACAGTCTTGACCTTGGTGGGCGCAGTATATCGGCCTGCCGTGAATGCACCTGCCAGTACGATTGTTGCTACGATAGCTATAATTGCAGTCTTCTTATTTAGCACGCTTCTTACCCCTTCTGCTTCTCACATTATTATTCTTTTTGATAATTCCATCTGCAAAACCTCTCTGTACTGCAGTCGCTGCAGACATGTAGTAGTCGTTTGCACAGAGGGATTGAATTTCCTCAGCTGGAACACCAGAATGGAGGGAAAGGGTGGAGTAGTACATAGCTGACAGAGCCTCTACCTCTTTCGCCAGGGCAATTACCTGGTTGGTCGTCATGTCTGCCGCTACGCCACCGTTGTGAATCATAAAGCGGGTGTTCTCTGAAAGCATCCGAGTCTTGCAGGCCTGGATAATCAGGGTAGCAATTGACTGACACTCACCGTAGGCATAGCAATGCACATCGTTGTTAGCCGTTCTGATTGCATCGTAAATGCCCCATCCTGCACCTTCCTCGCCACCGAGGGAAGAGAGCACAAGCTGGATTGGACCTCGCGTGCGGTCCAGCTGTCGCAGGTGGAAAATTAGTTCGCCAGCCGTTGGTGTATCAATCGGCCCAAACAGATATAACTCCCGATACTTGGGATTGAGTTCAACAATTGTGTGTTCCTCGAAGTTTTTTTTCTTCTTACGCATTAGCCAGCCTCTTGAACCTCTTTGATAAGGTTAGCCTCAGTTGACCAGTAAGGCCACATTGCCTTTAATGGAATCCACTTTGTCTCTGCAAAATTCAAACGCCCAATAGAATATTTTTGCGAGTACATGCCCCTATTCCTGTCATAAAATCCAACCCCAACGTAGCCAGTGCGTGAACCGTCGAGGCGGAACTTAGCAACTCGAATAAATGTAGCACTGGAAATGTCTTGGTCTGGGTCTGAACACACAAACTCTTTGCAAGGTGCAAGCATGATACAAGTGGTGGCAATTTTTGTGATTTCGGAAGAGCCATGGAAGTCGTCAAGCTCTGGGACAATGTTCTTAGATGCACCTTTACGTAGGTGGGCAATGCATAAAATGGGGATACCTAGCACGAGGGTTAGGTAGCGCAACTTCTTCAACAGCTTGCCCATTTCGTCGTTCTTGTTGCTGTCCTTGCCGTCGAGGTCAATGTAGTGCAAGTGGTCAATGATGATAAGGTCAGAATTTTTGTGGACCTTCATGACCTCTCGGTCAAGTGTGTCGATATCAAAGTCGCCGCGCACACGGTAGTACGTACTGAGAGTCGAGTATTTTTTCTTGATTTCTTCGTCCACTTCATCGGAGAACTTATCCAACGTCTCTTTATAGCGCCCCAGACGCCACTCGGCATAGCCAAAGCAATCGCCCGTGCCTGGATTCTCGTCAAGGAATCTCTCTAGCAAAAGGTTGTACTTGATACGCCGCTCGATTTCATTTTCCTCAGCTTCGAGGAAGAATGCACTAACTCGGAAACCCTTTTCGGCATTGCACTTGGCGACGATTTTTGCTATTTCGGTCTTACCGACGCCGGTACGTGCCCCAATAACAATCAAGTCTTTGCGAGCAATCTGAATCAGTGAATCGTCCAGAAAATTGACACCGTAAGCCAATGGCTTAAGGTTCTCTTTGTAACGCTCAGACTTCTCCCTGGAAACGCGGTCTGCCATTGACTCCATGGCGTCTGGAGTAAGGCCAAGGGTCGAGTCCAGCTTCTGGAGCTTGTTTGCACCCTGTTCCCAGAGTTCGTAGGCAATTTGGTACTGACCTGCATTGAATGCAGTACTAAGCTCAATCGCCTGGGAGACAATTAAGCGGCTCTTTGCCCAGTTGGTCAGCTTGGACTGGATAATGTCCATGCCTACTTTATTGGCGATGCCGACACACTCACTAGCTGCCTTAGCAAGGCTGGCTGTGTTATCAGAACCATGCGTACTGACAAAGGCCTCAAACTCAAGCAACGTGGGAGGCCGTTTGTATTTGTCGCGGAACTTACCAAAGATGGACCACAGTTCTACCAGAACCGCAGATGTCGTGGCAAACCAGTCTTTGTTAACCTCGATGGCATCAAGCTGGCGAACAAACTCAGAATCTTGCAGCGCGTGCCCGATTACTGCCTGTTGGTGTATTTTTGTAAATTCTTCGGTTTTGGCAGACATAAGAAAATTCCAGACAGACCTACAAAACGAACCCTAACACAACCGCACAAAAGAATCAAGGAGCCATGAATCATTCACAGCCCCTTGATTTTTGTTTTTACTCGTCTCCGCTATTCTCTAGCATTTCTTCCACATCGTCGTCCGTGTCAGTTGGAGCGTCCAGAATATTGTCACTGGGGCCACTTCCTACCTGGAACTTGGAATTTTTCTCTTCCTCCAGGAGACGCTTGACAACGAACTTCTGCAGGTCCACAGAGTCACGAAGCCCGTTCAGCAAAGCTGGCTTGCCAGTGAACTTCTTGCCATCGACGGAATAAGTGGTGTTATTGATGCGCTCAATAATTCCCCACCGAGTACCGAGACGGAACACCTCTTCATGCTGATTTACTACACCATTGGCATAGTCAATCGTGAACTCACCAGAACGCCCTGCAGGGCCAACCGATGATTTTTGCATCCAGACTGCCACCTTATGACCGGTGATATCTGCAGTGTCTGAAACGTCTTTACGAGCCTCATTTTCAAACGCATTACCAAGCTCGTCAGTACGTCCCGCCTTGTTTTTATTCCGCTCAACGTGAACAAAATACTCACAGTGGTGGAGGACGCCGAAGCTCGCTGCTGCTTTTGTCTTGTTGCCTCGTTTTTGCTCCAGCATATCCATTTCTGCTCGCTGCTGACAACAGAGCACAAGGTGGAAATTGTTGCGTCGTTGGACTGGGAGAATTTTCTTCAAGCCAACTTGCATCGTCATTGCGTGGTCGCCAATTGTGTGCTTTTCGACGGTCTCAAGCTCTGCTTCTCGTCGGCCTTGAATACCGTTGATAGAGTCAACAATGACCATCTTGACTGGAGCGCCCTTCTGGCACATTGCATTGATTTCACCTGCAATTGTGTCAAAAACCTCTCCAGCTCGATTTACCTCGAAGACGATGTACCGGTCAAGGTCAACCCCGAGCGACTTCAGAGTATCGACCGACATTTGACCATCATCACGAAATTCGGTGTCGAACTTGATGACAATTGCCTCAGGGTCGTCTCGATGCAGCTGCCCAATGGTGGCATTGGTCAACAGTGATTTACCACCTCCAGGTGGACCCCACAAGAGTGTAGAGTATCCAAGAGGTAGCCCATGCGTCTTGCCGTAAATAAAATTCACGGAAGGTGACGGTGTTCGGATGACTTTTGAAAAGCGGTCTACCCGCTCTTTTACTGCGCCATCCAGCTTCTTAAGTTGTTCTGCCCATTTATTTGCCATTTTTTAGTACCTGTTTGCGTGTGGGTTTGCGAATCCTGCTGGCATCTCAAAGTCGTCATCGCCCGAGTCTTTCGACTCAGAAGGTTGTGGTGAATGAAGAGGTTGATTGGGTTGCCAGCTTGAACGCTCTGAAATCAGTTTCTTTACAGAGTTGTACGCATTCTGGAACTCAAGAGCCTTTCCTCCTATGTATGAAAGGACTGTGATAATTTCATTCAGTCTCTCAGTCGCAGCCCTAACCTGTGGGTTGACTTCTGCGACAGCTTCGCGCATTTCCTTCGACGACTTTGTTTTGCGCTTCTCAAGCTCTGCATCTGCACCAAGAAGTGCTTCGGCATAGGCAATATCGCGATGGTGCTTTGCTACGTTCCGTTCATGGGTCAACAGGGTGATAGTTCTGTTCAACTTACCCCAATTGTCTGCAAAGCAACTCAACAACTCAGCCGCATTGTGCGAATTAGTTTGAGCAACTTCCTGCAACCTGACTTCCGCCGCAACCACCGCTGCGATATCCAAAAGGATTGGGTTGCCTACTCCGTCTCCAGCGGGAACAATGTATTTTCCAATAGGTGAATCAATAGACATTTAAAGCTCTCCAAAAAAGCCCGTCTGTTGGTGTAAAAAAACAACACCACAAACATCACACCAACAGACGGGGCACAGGTTAATTAGATTGCGTTAAACTCGGCTTCAAACTCGTCGTTTGAAACCTCTTCAGCTGCTGCAGCTGGCTTTACAGCCTTTGCTGCTGCAGGCTTTGCTGCTGCCTTCGCTGGCGTCTTGATTTCGTCAGAAGCCATTGAAAAGAGGTCTTCCTCTGCAGGTGTTGCACCTTCTTCAAGGAAGGTAGCCTCTTCATCGACTGGCTCTGCCTTGATGCCGAGAATGCGAGACACCTCGTCGGGATTATCATCCTCCAGGTCAGCAATCTGCTGCAACTGCTCATCCGAGTAACGAATCTTCGCCTTCTCTGCCTCGAAGTCTGGAAGGACGGCAAGAGCCTCCTGTGCCAGCCTCTTGTCGAGAATGTGAGTGGCAATGACTTCAGAGCCATCAGGACGCTTGGTGCGATGCACATCAACCGTGTCTGGAGTACCGAAGCCGTTGCCAGTGCGAGTGAACTCAAACCAGACACCCTTAACACCCATCGGGGTGTAGCCGTCCTGAATGAGAGCCTTCACCTTCGTGCGAAGTGCCTTCATGGCCTGCGTGTTGAGACGCAACACACCAAGCTCGCCACGCTGATTGACGGCATACACACGATACTTCCCGTCGTAGCCGTGGTCTTTCAGCCACTGAGTGTGAGGTGCCTGCGCCTTCTTGATTTGCGCTTCAGAGGCGTTCTTCTGCCTGCCAATTGCCTTGATTTCCTCAATACGGTCAAGGTGTTTCTGGCGCTTCACAAAGAGGGGACACTCTTTAGTGACAGTGGACTTGCCGAACTGAAATTCGCGCTCGCGAGTGCAGAGGATTGGGATGCCTCGAACCTTACCCTTCGCATCGCGACCTTGCCAGAAGTAGGTGTGCCAAAAGGTGGTGTAGTCACGCCCTTTGACCAAGCTCTTCATTGCAGGGAGAATACGAAAAACAGCGGTGCTGTCCTTCTCCAGGGACCAGTTTTGGAAGCGTGCCCCTCCGTAATTGGGGTCCGCAAAGCCTTCCGGCATTTCATTGTTTTCGATGTTACTCATGGTTTTTATTACCTCTATTTTGCTTTCTTGATGATTTCAACGATGTTTTCTTTGTTCACTGTGAACGATGGGTCGAGAATTTCAGATGCCGTTCTGGCGAAAAGCCCCTCGATGAGTTCTTTTACTCTGGGGTCTGGTGTATTAAGGACAAATACCGGAACTCGGTCATTTGTCAATTTTTTTGTGATTGTTTGGTTTACGATATCAGCACGATAAATTGCTGTCAACAGTTTGTTTGCCAAAGGCAGGATGTGATTTGCGATTGCGTTTCTGAGGTCTACCCTCTTTACTACAGGTGTAAGATTAAGAGTCGAAACAATGTCCCCATCAACATCAAAATTACTAGCCAACCTGTTGATTTCATTGGTCAAAGCAATATACTGCGACGTACTAAAAGTGGGCTGATAGCGGGCATTTTGGGGCAGGTCGTCCACCGGCTGGCCGTAGGTCAATTCTACTGCATCCGTGAAGATTGTGAATGGATAGTCTCCCTGCATGACAATGGAGGACTCTCGCACAAACAGGTCTACCTCTGCGAGCTTCGAGGCGTCTCCATCAAGGAACACACCAATCAATCGGTTGGGGACAGTGAGTTGCAAAAGTTTTTCTTTGTCTTCTTTCACACTGGCGCGAGACTGTTCACGTATGACTTCGTAACCGCTCTTAATCGAGTAGGGAACCTCAGACGTTGGTCGGTCTACCACAATTTGTGCTGCCTTGATGGCAGCAATCAGTGCCGGTACTGGGCTCTGTGATTCTACCTCTGGCTCTTGTTGTTTTGCCTCTTGCTTCTCTTCTTTATTTTTCTTGCTCATCTTCTTCTTCTGCCTTTAGCTTAAGTGGCTCTCTAATGGTTGAATATTTCTTGATGCTGAAGCCCTGTCCAGGCTCACGAATGTGCAGCAGAAAGGCCATTACAGCGCCCTTCTTAACCTCGTCTTTGATTTCTTGTTTCAGTTTTCCTGTGTCATATGAAGGCCAGATTACCAGTCGTTTCTTTGACCCGCCGATATCTACCAACAGGCTCATTGCCTCTTTTGTAGACTGGTAATTGAAGATATCTCTATCTTCGATATACCCAAGTGCGGCACACATGTATCCGCCATTTGGCATCTTCTGTGCTGCCTCAATTTTTTCGTACGTCACCAGATCAATAACTGGGCATTCTTTCGACTCGTTAATCCTTGTATCTCGATTCCAGGCCTTCCACCTGTACCTCATTCTCGGCTGGTCTTTATCCAGGAGAGACAGACACTCAAACTCTTCAATCAGCGGTTTGACGACTGCGCGAAGGTCTTCACCGTATGCAGGCAGGATTTTTTTGCGTGCTTGATATTTACCGATGGAGTCGAGTAGTGCATAGTTTGTCTTCTTTGCGTTCTTGGCCTGGGTCAATGCTGTCTTCCAGGTCTTCTTCAGTTCTGGGATTCTCGCTTCTTCAATTTTCTGAGCGTACGCCTCTATCATCGCATTGTCAAACTTTTCCAATTTCTCAATAATTGAAATTTGCTCTTCAAACAGGCTGTCCATCACGCCTGCCACAATCATCGAATATACGTGTGTTCGACTGATTGAGTTCTTGGCAAGGGTGTACTTTGTTTTGCCGTCTACCTCAGATGACGTGAGACCAGTCTCTCGATGTGCCACGATTTTCGAGACAAAATCCTGCATGGAGACGTATGGCGCATACTGGGAAATTTGCTCGTTTGCCTTCTCGCCAACGCCGTGGAGCAAACCAACTGGTGCGACAACCTTGTCGCCGTGGATTTCCCAATAGTGGGTTGACTTTGTGAGGTCTGGCAGGGAAATAAACTTCGAGCACTGGACCCAGAATTTTTCGTTGATGTCGTTTTTATCTGCATTCTTGAGGACCGAGCACCACCACTCAAGAGGGTAGTAGAATTTCAGCCACGCGCACGCATAAGCAATGACTGCGTAAGATACCGCGTGTGACATATTGAATCCATACTGAGCCCAGGTCTTGAGGAAGTCCCACATCTTATGGGCATTCTCTTCACCAATCTGCTTAGATGCATTCTCGACAAAGAAACTAAATGCTGCGTCAACTTTGTCCTTCTTCTTCTTGGCAACGCTGTTGCGGAACTCTTCTGCATCGCTACCAGAGCATCCTGTCAGATTCTGGTAAATGGCCTGCAGCTGTTCCTGGAAACACAAAATGCCATACGTCTCTGGTAGCATTGTCTCCAAGATTGGCAGAATGTCTGGGCTTGGAGTAAGGCCACGAGCACGTCTGGCGTACTCGATGAGAGCATTGTGGCCGATTCCTGTTTCTGGGTCACTGACCATAACGTCAAGAGGACCTGGGCGGTCAAGTGCGGTGAATGCTGCAAGGTCTCGCACAGATGAAATAGCGTGCGACCCGTCAATCTTTTTATAGTCGAAGTACTTCAGCCACCGTGCTGCCTTGGCAAGCTGAAACACTGACTCGACGTTGCCAGCCGTAATATCGGCAAACACTTTCTGGTCGTCGGGCAGGTCCCATATGTCGTACGTTTGCGTACCGTCAATCGAGAACACCGTCTTGTGTTTGGCGATTTTGTCGCTATATGTACCTGAATGTCTCTCCTGAATCAGGCGGATACAGTCTTGGATATCTCGCAGAGAGTTAATAACCAAGAAGTCCATCTTGATGCCACCAACACCCTCGACACCCTCAGCCGTGAAAGCGGTGACATTGTAACCACCGACAGAGGTCAGTGGCACGAATGATGAAATTTTCTTGTTGGAGATTAGATAGGCGCAGGCGTGTCGCCCCTTCTGGCGAGGTAGACCGATGCACGACTTAACAATTTCCCAGTCCTCAGGATAACGCTCGATGTAGGTACACAAGGCTTCGTCAGTGCCACCGTGGCCTGGCTCGGAACTACCCTTAACCCAAGAGCCGTCCAGGGTGTAACCTACGCAGAATTGGTGGTCATCGACACCCTGAGGCGGATTGTAGAACTTCTTTGTCAGCTGCTCAATGTCTGGAGGCACGTAGCCAGTAACGTGCCCGCCGCACTTTTTACACTCTGAGATAGGCTCTTGAGTGACGTGCAATTCACCACACTTGTTACAAATCTTGCGGCAAGCTCGCGAAACGTCCTTGACCGCAGATTTTACCTTCAGGGTGGTGTCAACTGAAATTTGGGCATAGTACTCACCAAACCGGTCCTCGAACCACCCTGGATAGTTTTTTGGTAAAGTACCAGTCTCAGAGCTATTGGTGATAGCAAGTATCTTCATTTATTGGTCCAGAAAGGAATGAGGTCGGCACCGGTCTCAAATGCTTGTTGGGCAGTCATTTTGCCTTGCTCTGTCTCCAAGATAAAATCCTTAGGCACAATGTGCTTAGTTCCATCCTCAACCAGGAACTCTATCACATCGTCACCCTCTTTACCAACTAAAGGTTCACGAAAAGGTAGGTCTTGGTCGATGTCAGGCAGTTTTCCAGACTTGATGCGGTCCAGGGTAATGAAACGGTCTAGAGATAGACCGTGCTTAATTGGGTCAATATGGGTGATGCCCAACAGGTAGCAGAGCAACAGACCAGCGGCAGAGCCACGACCTGGGCCTGTAAGCCACCCCTGGTTGTCGTATATTCGGCAGACCTCTTCGTCAATATGGAAGTAGGGCAAGAGGTCAATGACGCCATTGCGATGGAGAATATCAATCTCCAGCTTTAGGCGCTCTACATACCGGTTATCCCGTGGCAGACGCCCCTTCTGCAGAATGAGGCGCTTTGTATGTGCCAACGAATCAGACGGAAAAAATCTGGTGGGCAATGACGTGGTGGTATCCAGCTCGAAGCCCTTGAAGCGTGCAGCCCACTCCTGGGTGTTGTCTACCCAGGCATCAAATTGTGACTGCTCGATTCCTAGCTTGTTTTTGAAGTAGTCACAGGCTTCGTTAGAACTTTGGCGATGGTAGCTGTTATGAAACTTCCAATTACCCTGCTGAGCCAAGCGAACGTCCTGGGCCACCTTCTCGTGTGGATGGGCGAAGTGTGAGTCATCGGCAATGAGGATTTTTGTGTTGTATTTTTGTGCAAGTTCGATTACGAATTTATTGCAGCCCAATTGAATATCGCCATCTGGTGCCGTATCGGAACACTCGTTACGGAAGAAGCCTTCCTTCCGTTCGATTTTTGCCACTACAATAGGTGTCTCCAGAGGGGTCCACTTCCGGTAGTTCATTACCTCGACGATAGTGACTTTTTCGCCACCCCGGTCATTGATTACCGCCTCAAGTTCTTCTGCCGTCAATTGCATGTTACTTGAGGTCTTCAGCTTTTTCGTGAAGAAAAACTTTTCCTGCTTGCCTTCTGGAGTTGTGACAATAATTGCCTTGGTCCAGTTATGGGAGCAGACGTGGGGGAAGACCTCTACGTAGAATCGGTCGCCAAACAAATGATGCATACGCTCAAAATACTTCTGGGCGATGTCAGGGCGTTTAGCCTCGAATAAATGCCGCTGAATCATGCCGATGAGGCAAGACGACGTTGCTGTGACGTTTTTGGCGGCAAGCTCTTCGATATCAGACCACGCGAACAGTGGCTTACGCTCTGAACCATGGCGCTCCGCTCGTGCATCTGCTTTGGAAAGCAGCTGCACGCCCGTGGTGTAGGCGTCGTAATCCATAAAATGGGTGGTAATGTGCTGATACTTCAAGTAGTCAAAGAAACTACCGTCTTTGTGCTCATCTACCCATTTTTCCTTGTCCATGCCCCTGGGCACGGTATCGGTCTTTTCGATACCAGCCCCCTTTAGCAAGGGGCAGTCGTCATCTCGGTAATATCCCTCTAGACCAATGACTGGCTGTAGGTTGTATTTCTTACCCAGTGAATAAATCTCCTGGGCTGCAGCCAGAGACCCATGGTCAGTACAGGTGATAACCCCGCTACCGAGTTCTACCTCCCGTTTTGCAAATGCCTCAGGCGTAGACCCAGAGTCAAGCGATGCTGGATGACAGTGACATGTTGCGAATTGTTTCATTTTAGAGTTTTTCTTCCATCTCGGCACAAACTTCTTTGCTCATAAGCCGCTCAAAATAGCCGCTGTATATCAGCGCCTCCATCTTGGCGCTTACATCAAGGGGACCCATTATCTGTACCTCCCCGCCAGGATTGATGCCCAGGCGGTGAGCGACGCACACTGCATCCAAGTCGCTTATTGCTCGGACGATACATGCGCCGAGAAACTGGCTACCCTCAGGCAGAGATCCATCGGCAAAAGACAGCCAGTAGAAATCTCTCTTCATATCACCCGTGATTTCAAAGTCTAGTACCATTTTGGGTTTCCTTTCCAATCAAGCTCTTGTCCCGGAGGGAGGAATCGAACCCCCGATCTCGCGGCGCGCGTCCGCTTGCTCTGTCCCATTGAGCTACCCCGGAAGAATGGACCGCATTAACACACTTTATGGGTGTGGCCAGTGTACATCAGGTAAAAACTTGGTCCAAAAGAAACAAAGCTCGACGGCAGTGGAAAAGACCTACCAACCTTCATGAAGTGGTGGAGAACCTCAAAACTGCCGTCGAACTTTAAGCTAAGTTATTGGCGTTTATTTACGCGGACTTATTTACGCGGACAGAGACAGCACCTTGGCAGGCCACTTCTCCAACGAGATAGCGGCAGAAGCGAAGGTAATGTGAAAGAGGGTTGTCGGACGACCTTTCTTCTTGGT
>Ga0172362_10000352_pt1 | contig 37058 bp, 20 predicted proteins | sample LakKivs1_kivu2a2_FD_114534 | JGI IMG/M metagenome (GOLD analysis project Ga0172362, IMG submission 114534) | Sediment microbial communities from Lake Kivu, Rwanda - Sediment s1_kivu2a2 | ecosystem: Environmental > Aquatic > Freshwater > Lake > Sediment | place: Rwanda: Western Province, Lake... | reverse complement strand
CAGTCCGTTTACAGGTGGTGCGTTATTGGGAGATCGAATTCGCATGATGGAACTCTCCACCGATAGCGGGGTGTTCATCAGAAGTATGGGGACACGAGGCATGATTGGTGGTCTTACTAGCGCGATTTATGATGTCGTCGAAATTTTTGATGCCGCAGGTATGGACATTATTTTTATAGAGACTGTTGGGGTCGGTCAAGATGAAGTCGACATCGTCAAAATCGCTGACACCACCCTTGTCGTCCTTATTCCAGGTTTAGGTGACTCTATACAAACCATTAAGGCAGGCCTCATGGAAATCGCAGATGTCTACGTTATCAACAAAGCAGACAAACCAGGGGTTGAGCAAACAGTGGCTGAGCTTGAAGCGATGCTTGACCTTGCAAGCCATATCAACTGGAGGATACCGATTGTTCCCACCTCAGCGAAAGCAAAAAAGGGAATATCCCTCCTGATACAAAAAATCACTGAACATCAAGAATTCTCAAAGAAAGGACAGACTTTTGAAACAAGACGGCGACAACGCTACGAAGCTGAACTTATTGAAATTATAAGAAAACGTCTCATGAGTTTTATTTTTGATGAAAACAAGCTCAAAGGCAAAGTTGATTGTTGTATTGATCAAATCTGTAAAAAGGAACTTGATCCGTACTCAGCTGCCGATGAAATTTTAGGAACAATGTTAAAAAAATAAAAAAAAAGAAAAAAAATTAGCTTGGATATCCGCCGATAAGAAGGCTGGGATCACCAAGGAGCGCCCATTGTTGGACGGTTTTGCAATCGAGTTTATTGTCCATTCCTGGGTACGTGTTGAGGTAATGGGTGATTGCGTAGCCCCAGGCAGCACCAAGATTTTGGGTATGGTTCACACCATAGGCTTTGAAGAACAAGGATTCAAGGTATCCACCAAGTACTTCAACACAATCAGGATCGTTGATACCATCACCATCACGATCACCAGAGTTTCCGACAGCACCGTAGCCGATACCAGTGTTCCCCATCGTTGCAATCGCACCACCACGTGGATTGCGCATGAGTAACCAGCTAAAGGTTTCTGGTACTGGTCCATAGACCCATGGTTGGTCTAATATAAATCCTGTGGCTGTGACATTGAACTGGCTGTTATGACATCCGCCCACAACGCAGACGGGTTCTTTCTTCCCGTTGTAGAAGAAGGGCATGTCCCACCACCAGAGACCCCGGGCACGTTTCTCATCGAAGGATTCACACCAATACGTGTTCCATCGCTCAGGGCTCCCATGGCCCGCAAAGGCAAGGAACCCGCATCCTTTTGATACCGTGGTCACAATATCCCAGGGGACAGGAACAAGACCAGAGCTATTTCTGTTGGAGCACCAGATTTTTACAGGGTCAAAACCAGTCATATACTCTAATGCCTTCTGGTTTTCAACCTCTCCTTCGTAGAAATTCGTTCCCCCAACATCATTGAAGGTGTCACCACCTATGACGACCATGGTATTAAACCATGCTGGGTCAGCAGTGGTTTCCTCATAGGTTATGATTTTCTTGACCAAGGTTTTTACTTCTTTGGTGTTCGCACATGCTAGACGACCAACATACACATCAGGGTAGAGATCGATAATATCATTTCTAATACCTCGCCAGTCAGCAAAGATCCCATCATCATTGGAATCCCAGGTAGAAAAGTTCCCTTCACCATCATAAATGTCAGCATAGTAGAGATCACAGAGAAAACCAGGGTCTGATTCTGTTCCCCCATCCCAGAGGTTCGTGTAACGAACAGGGACGTACCAGTCCTTGGTTCCTTGGTTCACATCATCCTTCGGTATCGCATAAATCATCGAGTCAAGACCACCTACTATGAGGACATAATGGATCCCAGAGGTATCAAGTTCATTTTTAATCCCATATTTTATTTTCTCAGGTACATCGCGTCCTGAGTACGTCGCAACCATATCTTCAACTGTTATCAGTGTGGTGTTTATCCCATGAGCAATCTTTGCGTCAATAAGTGGTTGCAATGCTGATACAAATTTTTCTGGTGCAATAATGAGTAAATCATAATGACTGGAGGTTGTTCGAGGCATCATTGGTAAGGTGTATTGGACGTTTATCTCGACTTTATGATACCAGTTGAGTAGGTTGTTTGATGCACGATAGTGAACAGGGTAACACATCACGGTGACATACAATACATGGGTCAGCCCATCAAGCCCTGCTCCCACTGTATACGTGAACTCCTGAGTTGGATACAACGATGAACTTTTGTATGCTACCATATTTTTTTCATACGTAAGAACGTCGGTGGAAAGTTCATTCAGAGAGACGGGAGAACTCGCTGGTACTAATGCTCGAGTCAGAATCTGTGAGTCAGGATCTGAAAATGTCACCTGAACATTGGTGACTTTGGAACCAAACGGTATCGTGTAGGTTTGTCGATACGCAGGAACCATGGGGTACCCTGGTTCGTCAACCCATGCGTTCATATTCTGAAAAGAGGCAAGATAATAACCTTGTGTTTCTTGTAATACTGGCATCGAAAATGCTAATGATGACGTTAGATTTCCATTATGTACGTGCATGTTTACTGGTGCAACAGCAGCTCCTACCCCTGTTCCCAGGAGACTTATGAGTACTCCAACAATGATGAGATTCTTCATAGTATAATCCCCATTTAGTATTTATATGACTCATTCATTTAAATGTATCGGTACTCCATAGATATAAAAAAGAAAAAAAATAAGGAGAAAAAAAGAGTGGTTATTTTCCTTTGAACGCTGGTTTTCGTTTCTCAAGAAACGCGGTCATTCCCTCTTTTTGATCCTCTGTTGAAAAGCTTGTGGAGAAAAAGGAGACTTCAAGTGCGCAGGCGCTCGGAAGATCCATCTCCGTTCCTTTATTGACTAAGAATTTTATGAATCGTGTTTGAACACTTGATTTTGCTGCGATGGTCCGAGCAAGTTTTTCTGCTTCTTCAAGCAGGTGCTCTGCTGGGACCACGCGGTTTACTAGTCCGATGCGAAGAGCGTCTTCTGCAGACAATGAATCACCGGTGAGTAACAGTTCCTTTGCTTTGGTTCGTCCGACGAGGCGTGGTAACCGTTGGGTGCCACCGAACCCTGGATGAATTCCTAGATTGATTTCTGGTTGACCGATTTTTGCGCTCGCAGAGGCAAGAATAATGTCACAGGCCATCATCAGCTCACAACCTCCACCGAGGGCGTACCCGTTGACTGCGGCAATAAAAGGAAGCCGTGAGTTCTCAATTTTAGTTACTAAGGCATGGCCGTGTTCTGCAAAGGCTTTTGCTTCCAGAGGGTTCATCGGTTTCATTTGTTTTATATCTGCACCTGCGATGAACGCTTTTTCTTTCCCACTGAAAATCACGACGTTTATATTGGTGTCTTTTTCAAGGTCGTCAACAGCATGAATCAGCTCACGGATGGTATCATTATCCAGGGCGTTGAGAACCGCTGGTCGATTCATCCAGATATACCCTAGATCTTCTTTTTTTTCAACAATAATATTCTTGTAGGTCATAATCATCACCGGGGTGGATAGTCATAGAATCCTTTTCCTGTTTTTCGTCCCAGGTACCCTGCTTGTACCATTTTTTTCAGAAGAGGACATGGTCGATATTTTGAATCATTGAATCCTTCGTAAAGAACCGTGAGGATGTTTAAGGACACATCCAGACCAATGAGATCAGCAAGCTCCAGAGGTCCCATCGGGTGGTTCATGCCTAGCTTCATGACACTATCTATTGATTGCACGGTACCTGTTCCGTCTTGTACACAGAAGATCGCTTCATTGATCATAGCGAATAATACTCTGTTGGAGATAAACCCAGGACCATCATTGACTTCTATCGGTGTTTTATCCATTTTTTCGGCAAGATGTTTAATGAGAGTTGTGGTTTCATCTGAGGTTCGCAATCCTCGGATGACTTCTACGAGTTTCATGAGTGGTACTGGATTCATGAAATGCATACCAATGAATTGGTCAGGTCGCTTTGTTGAAGAAGCAAGATCAGTGATAGGAATCGTGGAGGTGTTAGAAGCAAAAATCGTTTCTTTTCTACACAGCATATCTAGTTTTTGGAATAACTCTTTTTTCACCTGGACATTTTCAAAGATTGCTTCAACGATGAGGTCAGCATCTTTCATGTCCTCGAGTTTCGTGGTTCCTTTGATACGTGAGAGAATCGTTTTTTTCTCTTCCGCAGTCATCTTCCCTTTCTCGATACTTTTATCCATGAATTTTTCCATGGAAGCTAGTCCTTTTTTCACGTACTCTTCTTTAATATCTTGAATGACGACGTGGAAACCGGCTTTTGCTGCAACAAAACCTATCCCATGACCCATGGTTCCTGCACCAATAACCCCTATCTTTTTAACGTCCATGATTCATCACTCCGGTCGTTCGACTATAACAGACACCGCGTGCCCACCACCAAGGCAGATGGTAGCAAGTCCCCGGTGCTTCTTATAATGTTTCATTGCATATAATAAGGTGATAAGAATACGTGATCCACTGCATCCGATAGGATGACCAAGCGCGATAGCACCTCCATGGACATTGAATTTTTCTTTCGGGATACCAATTTCTTGAATGAGTGCTGCTGATGCAGAGGAGAATGCCTCGTTATGCTCCACGAGGTCGATATCCTCAATCGTGAGTTTCATCTTTTTAAACAGATTGCGAACTCCTGGAATTGGTGCTTCCATGACATATTCTGGTTTTACCCCGGTCGTATCGTATCCTTTGATAACCCCGAAAATCTCACAGCCTTCATGTTTTGCTTTCTCTTTACTCATGACCATGACTGCTGATGCTCCATCTGAAATTTGCGATGCGTTCCCTGCGGTAATCAAACCGTTTTTTTTGAAAAAAGGTTTGAGTGCTGCAAGGCTTTCCCTCGTGGTTTCTCTTCGTATTCCTTCATCATTCTCAAAAATAAGGGGATCTCCTTTCTTCTGCTTAATTGAAATTGGTACGATTTCATCTTTGAATTTCCCGGTCTCTGTTGCCTTTGCTGCTTTTTGATGACTGGCAAGAGCTATCTCATCACAGTCCTTCCTAGTGATATGATATTTTTCTGCGACAATCTCCCCCGTCATCCCCATATGAAAATCGTTATACACATCCCAGAGACCATCATGCACCATGGTATCGATCAATTTTCCATCAAAGAGTCGGTACCCGAACCGTGCTTTGTCAAGGAGGTACGGGCAGTTGGTCATACTCTCCATACCACCAGCAATAATGCAGTCTGCATCACCAAGTTTTATTGCTTGTGATGCAAGGATAACCGCTTTCAAAGAAGACCCACAGACTTTATCCACGTGAAGACAACCAACTTCGTAGGGCATTCCTGCGGCTATCGCTGCTTGCCTAGCAACATTCTGACCAAGACCAGCAGACACCACGTTCCCCATGATCACTTCATGAATAGTTTGTGGTTTGACTCCTGCTCGTTTAACGACTTCCTTGATCGCTATGCCACCAAGTTGCGGAGCTGAAAAACCTTTCAACGAACCATCAAATTTTCCCTGTGCAGTTCTCACACCTGCTACAATAACAGCTTCATTCATACGTACGCCTCCACCCTATGTTAGGTGTGCAACACAATCAGATGATGATTTAAAACATTTTCCAAAAAATAGCTGTTTTCAGGTAGAAAAAAAAGAAAAAAAAATTAGAGAGAGGAGACTTGGAACTCGAGAAGAGTACCAGTTTTTACCAGGATGTGAACCATGAAAACCAGTTTCGCGTCATGTTCAAACTGAATAATACATTCGTCTCCTTTAATCACAGGTTTTCCTCGTACGTGCGTTTGAGCGAACTGCGAGGAAAGATCAGAGGGATCGTATCGTAACACCTGTTCGACAGCATAACGAGCTGCTTTGATGAGTTGTACATAAGCAAGGTCTTTGAGAGAATCAGGGTTTTGTAATACTGCTTGCACGAACTGTGATTCACTAGTTGTGAATTCTGCAGGAGTATCGATAAAAATCACTGGTGTATCACCTGTCTGCACCGTGATCCCTTCTGGTGGTTCGATAATGGTAAGGTACTTGGTGTGGTACGCATCACCAGGAACGTTTAGCGGCAAAAAATACGTACTTTGGAAACGCTGCGCAGTAACGTACGTGTTACCACCAAGTCCACCTAGTTTTGGGTCGTTCAACCAGAACCCATACACGGTAATGGAGGGGAATTCTGGGTACGAAAGCCAGCCGTCACGATCGGTGTGAATTCCACGAACCGTCATCCACGTATTGTAATTCCCACCGGTTGGTATAGCGATGGGAACGTGCGCTGGATACCCTGGTTTTGGCCAGGGGTTCTCATGATATTCGTTATAAAACGAGAGGTTGTAATCCAGCCAGATGCAGATCTGTTGAAGAACGGGATTGATACTCGTGTTCGCGTAAGGCGAGAAGAAATACCCGTACGTACCAACGGGTTGTGGGCGGTTAGTGTTCAGCCCACCGCACATCTCATTACCATCTAAATAAAGACCACCATTGGTGTTAAAGGAATTAAACAAGGCGGTCTGATCTGAGAAATGTAATGGAGGTCCTTGCGGGTTCAAGGTACTATTCCACCAGAGGTAGTTGAGCATCATCTGAGCGATCGCAGCACCAGTATCACTGGTCGCTTGATAGAATGGAAAGCTTTTCAGATCACGATAATGAACCCTAAGGAGCGGGTTGAAAACAAAAGACCCTGCACTTATCTCACCGGTTGTAAGCACATGATCCGTGACATTCACACTTTCAAGACTGTCTCGTGCCATAATCCGCAATGTTTCACTCGCATTAATATTAAGACCAGGGTACATGAAGACTGAATAATGGTTGTTGTTCGTGGTAGCTTGCCAACGATAATTCGTATTCAAATTCACTACATCAACACTCACAGGGCTTGTAGGTGACAGGTCAGGGTAATAGCAATCACCGGAGAGGACGAATGTCGCGTCTTGCACCGCATGTAACGTCTGAATAGAATCAAGGTCAAAACCAGGGTTTTGTTCGGTCGCACTCCCTACGTTATCATCAACGATTTTCACGTACCGCGCACGTTGCACCCCACCTGTTGACAGATCAAACGATGCATTCCCTGTCGCTGACCCGAGGGAAACCCAGGATACCCCATATTCACCAGAGGAAGCGACATACACGCTGTACCCTTCAGGTGTGATCGCCTCTGTCACCGTGAAATCATTTCCAGGACCGTTCATGATTTCACCGCTTTCAGCCATGTCAATACTTACACTCCCACCTTTCCCAAGTGATGCAAATTTTCCATCCGTGGGACCTAACGCGGAGATGACCTCTGTTGGATTGTTAATGAAATTACTCCCCCCAGCTTGCGGGTAAGGATCGTAAATATTCGCCCAGAATATTTGGTAAGCAAAGCGTGGTCCACCAGGTTGGAGCTGAACATTCAACTCAACAGGAGTAACATCAGCGATATGAACATTGTACATCTGTTCTTGATAGCCGTTTGCCCTAAAATGAACCGTATAATCACCAGGGAGCAGTAATCGATGATAATCACCAACCACGGGATCAGTATAACAAGGCCAGTATTTTTCATCCACCCAAACGATTCCTTTCACTGGCGCACCAGTAGTTGCATCAGTGACAATTCCTTTCAAACCAGTATCCTGTTGAGTCATCATGTCAAGAAGCGCATTCCGATTCGCAGTCGTTACTGATGCTATATTGGAGTTGGGTGTCTCGATAGTCCAATCCCAGTCTCCTCGGCAACCATAGCTGAAATCATTGGTATCACCACGTGTTTGGTACCAATCATACCCTTCAATGACCGTATATCCGGTATAGGTGCGATAGTCATTGGAGAGTTCAAGAATAAAAGTGTTATCAGGTGTTCGTTGTGCCTTATAATTCCAGAGATAATTTATATACAATGCTGCCGTGTGAAACGAAAATGATAAGCCGAACTGGTTTGCGAAGGCATGATCACGCACTGCACGTGTTTCAGGTTGTGAGTACGGGCTTGGTGAACCCCATCCTGTCCCCCAGACATACCCATAATCTCTGTTGAGATCCACACCATTGTAGTTATAGCGTTGTTGGAGGACGAGTCCATCAGGGTTCACCATCGGAATGATCCATGTTTCTCGATTATTAACTAGATTCGTGACCGTTGGGTTGGTACCATAATTTTGAGTCAGATAGTTACACATGGTGAGTGCGATCTCCATGCTCATGTATTCATTCCCATGGTGTAAACCGCAGATACGAAATTCTGGTTCATATTCTTCAATATCAGGGTTATCAGTAATTTTCATCCCCCAAATAGTCCGTCCTTGGACACTCTGCCCAAGCGAATAAAGACGGGTAATCAATGGATACGTTGCAGCAATGAGATTAAGTTCATCAGTAGCTGTTTGATACGTATGAAACTGTTCTCTTCCGTCAGGAATTGGAGTAGTATCACGCGTAAAAATCGGACTAGAGATCTTCAAAGTTACCTGAGGCGATTGAACAACTTGTTGTGCTCCTACTGAATAGCTCCCAACCATGAAGAACAGCAAACAAACACCTACAACTATTATTTTCTTGCTTTTATTTTTCATCATTTTTTAACTCCTCCAATATGAAAATTTGATATTATATGAGATAAGTCATATAAATCTTTAATGATATAAAAATAAAAAAAAGAAAAAGATTAGGGGTGTCGATGTCCGTAGTGTGGTGCAAACATCGAAAAATCAATAAGGTTCACCAGACCATCCCAGCTGTAGTCACTACGCCATGCTGTTCCTCTGAAGTAGTCTTGGGCAAAGAGCGCGAAATCAGACAGATCCACATCACCATCAGGGTAAATCATATCAAAAGACTTTACACCGAGCGTATCAATATCGTTGAGCCTAACACCCTGCACAGTTGCTTTGATCGTTACGTTACCAACAATTGATGTTGTCGTAGTGATGTTAAATCTGATTTCACCGGATACATTTGTTTGAATATCAACCGGATTTAATGTAACCGTGAACAAACCGTAGTAGCGAGTTCCTGGGAGCGGCATGACCTGGAAGGTAAATCCACTGGCCGGTATCCCTGACACAGGTTGTCCTTGGGTGTTTTTTACAGTGACCTTCACATATTTGTATGCTGGTCCATCGCCTTTCGGGCAGGTGGTCATCCCTGGCATATTGGTGTGGGTGAGGGTGACAAAAGACAAGGCAGGGTCGATACCGGAACCAACCGTTAGCTGTGTCATGTATGGTATCTTGTTGTACGCAGTGACAACGAGATCAACAGGTCCTTGTGTGATTGGTTGCGTGAAGGTGATGGTTGCTAGACCATTGACATCGGTGTAAGCGCTACCTAACAATACAAAGTCTTTGGAGATAGCACAAAGTGCATCTTTTAATCCGACGACGGTGACCTGGAAGGTGGTCGCACCTGAAGGAATCATGGGATTGTGTTGCACCGTCATAGCTCCAGGAGTGTTTGTTCGTACTTGTAATGATGGATCCCCAAAGACATGCCAGGTATCAGTCATCTCCCAACCATCTGAACCATATTGATCATTCATGAGCATACACCCACAATAGGAGAGGGCACCAAACGTGTTTTTCTTATTATTTGCATAGGATTCAACCAAAATGTCAACTGATTCGTCTTGTGCTGCCATAGGTGGATTCCAAGATTGACTAATAGAAGACATGAACGCACCAATCGCACCTATCGGTTCTCCATTGTGGGTAGCTCGCAGCCATGCTTCCGCAAAACACGCATCGTAGTTATTGAACTCACCATTGTTACAGGCAACAGACCATATGAACGGCAGCATATTATCATTCTGTAACGTGTTCACATTCGAATTACTAAAACCAGTGGTTCCCCATGATGTTGCTGATCCATGACCGCAGTAGTTAATGATAGAACGTCCATTATTAAGAGAATTGGCAACCATCGTGGTCGTAGGATTCCCAGCAGCATCGCCTCCGCCCTGCGAGCCATCATAGAGTTCGTCAACATCAGTGTATATGTACCCGAGCAAGTCTGTTCGTATGTTGCGGATATGCTGATAATCATATTCGTTATCATCACCAGGTCCTTGATTTGAAGCAATACCGACCCCTTTATGATACCAGGCTGCGCCGGTTTGCGGGAGTTGTTCATATTCCACACTTCTCAATACCTGGGTTTGTACCTGTGAAACAGTCGACGCTGAAAATCGTCCTACAAAAAGTTCGGAATAATGATCACCACCAAGGATGAAAGAATACGTTGGATCTGAAGCACCACCATAGGAAGAAAACGTGGGAATCTGAGCAGCATCACCAACAAGGAGAACAAAGGTTAACCCATATTGATTATAGTAGGTGGTGATGTAAGATTTTATCGCTGCTGCTGTTGTTCCAATCGTTGAGACTCGAACCAGTTGCGTTGGAATCCCTTTCATGTTCTTCCATTGAACGAAAGGAAGCATCGCATCATAGAAACCATCGTAGGTGATCACCAGCATGTTTCCTCGCTCGTTCACCGGATTGTAACGATCTCCACCGAAATTAAGGAAATGATGGGCGTACACATCTGAAAAATCAGTATCGATCGTTGTCAATGGTTGTGCCCTCCTCAGAACATTGATACCGCCTTCTTCAACAGGGTATATTTCAACGGTGAGCTCGGTGTAGCAACGAAGTACCTTAGTGACCGGGTTGTATTGACATGGATGAATCATAACGACTTGGCCACGATAATCACGTAGGATGTACGGGTCACTTAAACCAGCTAGTTGTTCAGGATACCACGCGTTTGTGGTGTACGTCTCACTCCAGGTGTACGCAATTGTATCCGGGTTAACAGTTCGATACAGATTCCCTTTTGAGGGGATGACGTTTACATTCGAATACTCATCATAATGAGACGAAGCAATCTTCACGTCCATGATTCCAGAATCTGGGATAATGATACTACGGCAAATTGTAGGAAGATCTGGGTTTCCTTGCTCCAGTATCATGGCTTCTTTTGGTAGCACGACACGAACATATTCTTGATTATTGTACAGTACAGATTCTTGTCGTACTTCTGGTATCTGATAGGTGATGCTTGTAGTATCTCCGTCCATCTGGGTTGTAATTTGGACAAATGTGTTACTTATTTCTTGATACTGAGCTACTGGGATAGCTGCTTGTATAATGGGAAAAACACCTGCTCCAACAAAGAGTATTATTATTCCAACAACTATAGCTTGTGCTTTACTTCTTTTTTCCATGTTCTCTTAAACCCCCCGTTTAACAACGTTAATTCTTCTATCCGCTACACCCTATATAAAATTTTGTTAAATGAAAAAAATAGAGATGTTAAAAAAAGAAAGAGAGAAAAGGGAGGTTAATCTGTCCGAGAGTTACTGCTTGAGGAGATGGTGTCTGTGGGCGAATCTGGAATTCTAGTAATCGTCCCTCTTGGTCAAGCCACACGTCCACACTCGTGTGTTTTACAGTGTTTGTAAATTTCACTGTCCAACATTTTTCTTTGAGGATTGGTTTCTCGTCAACGTGTGCTTGGTTGAAGGTTTCCTGATTTTCAATGGTATCATAGCGAAGGACATTATTTACACCTTGACGTGCTGCTTTTATAATAATATTGATGCTGTTTTCTTTTAGTCCTTTGGCACCTTGTATATTCTGTATCGTATTTTTCTCGTCAAGGGTGAGTGGGGAATTGAGAGGTTTGCTATTTATCTGAATTGTACTGAGTAAGGTTTGATCAAAATCAGCATACGGATCAGTGATCGCGAGACGTTTTCCATTGTACACATCACCAGGTACACTGAGGTTGAGGAAGTAGGTGCTGAGGAAGCGTGAAATTGTCACATAGGTATTTGTTCCCAATCCTCCAGCTTTGGGGTCGTTGAGCCAGAACCCGTAGACCGTGAGTTGTTCTGGAGGAAGCCACGCATTTTTATCGGTATGTATTCCTCTGACAACCATCCAATTATTGTAGTTTCCATAACAGGGAATTGCGATGGGAACATGGTTCGGATGACCTGGTTTCGGAACATCCACATCCCGAATATCATTGTAGTAATTCACTGGGTAATCGAGCCAAATACATATGTGTTTTAACACATCATTTTCATCCGTACTTGCGAATGGTGCAAAGAAGTACCCGTAAATCCAACCATGGTGATAGTCATCAACTTCGCTGTTGAGGCCAGAGGTTATTTCTGAACCATTAATGTAATTTCCACCAGAATAATTGTTATACATGGTTTGTTCGTTATAGTAGCTTGGTGGTCCCTGTGGGTTCAAGGTACTGTTCCACATGAGATAATCCATCATCATTTTCATGACCATGGCACCAGTGTCCACCTGTGAGACATAGAAGGGGAAGCTCTTAAGGTCACGGTAATGAACTGTCAGGATAAGATCCAAGTGAATTGTTCCTGCAGTAATCTCTCCACTTGTTACAACGTGATCTGAGACATTCACTGATTCGTTGGTGTCACGAGCGATGTAACGGAGTGTTTCTGTTGCATTCACATCATGTCCAATAATCAGGTTGAGTGAGTAATAATAATTATTGGTACTTGCTAGCCATCGTCGTCCGGTATTCAAGTTTGTGATGTTCACAGTCACTGGGTTGACCGCTGACATGTTTGTATAATAACAGTATCCATCAAGGAGGAATTCTTGTTGTTCAGTGGTGAACTCCCAACATGGTCCTTGGGTTGAGGCATTATAGTAATCCCAGGCGACGATACGCCAGTAGTAATGGGTGTTGTAGGTGAGCGTCGGTAAATCGTAGGTAATGTCTGATTGGTTCGATGAGACTTTTAGTGGTGTGGGTGAAGAACCAAAGTAGACATCATATTTTATGGTATCCCCATTCGGGTCGGTGGAAGCAGACCAGCTCAGATTAGCATTCACGCTAACCCCTGTCGAGGTATTTGTTGGGTTTGGGTTACTTGGGGGAGTTGGTGGATTATTTGATCGAGTGGTGAAATTCCAAAGTGGTCCGATGGTATAAGCCTGATGGTCATCCCAAGCTATAATGCGCCAATAGTAGGTTGTGCTGAGTGTAAGTATTCCAGGATCATAGCTTTGAGAGGTCTGATTACTAGATACCTTCAATGGAGTTCTTGTGGTTCCGAAATATACATCGTAGGTGAGGGTATCTCCTTGATCGGGATCAGAGCATGACCAGCTGATATCTGCTGAAAGTGGAATGTTAGTAGAGAGATTTGCTGGTGATGGGTCATTCGGTTGATGTGGTGGGTGATTCACTGCCGGTAAAACATAGGTAATCCGGATTCCTGAGATCTCGATTGTCCCTGCGTTATCAGAATGGAAAACAAAGGGAACTAACACGTTTCCACCAGGAGGTTGGGTTGCGAGATATTGGTTGATTTCACTCGAGAAGTCGGGAATTACTTCTTTTGTCGAATAGTTACCAGCATAATTCCATTCGTGATCACCATCGTTACCCACATCAAGCCAGGGGTTCGACGGATATGAATTTGGTGCTATTTGCGTGGCAGTAAAATCATCCCAGAATCCTTCACCATAGTTGCTACTTCCTGATTCAAAGTCACCGATTCTAAAGGTCTGTGGATTCCCTGCCTCACCATTAAATGGGGCTGTTGCCTTGTAGACATTATTAACGTAAATATCATAATTGCTCTGTGATGGATGAACATAATAGTCAATTCGATACCATACATTCGGAGTGAAGGCCATTATCCATACATTCGTAGTCCCGTAACGGTACGTGAAACCGTAACTTGTGTCAATAACTGTAGTCGTATGTGGGGGATTTGTAAACACATCAAACCAGTGATGAGTGGTTGTTGGCATCCGGAAATAAAGTGTGACATTGTAATCCCTCGTGATATTTAAGGTCGACATGGTGTAGGTTGCCTTCGCGATCGCAGGTGAGGTCGGTGAATACATACGCATACTGTATGGCGCAGTATGATACTGTGTCGCCGTGGTTTGCACAAGACCACCTCCGGTGGTTGTGACAGTCCATCCGTTCAGATTATTATCATTGAAATCATCCCTCATGAGTAGCGATAGAATAATGAAATCATCCCAGAAAGCTTCACCATAATTTGAACTCCCTGACTCAAAATCACCAATGGTGAATGTCTGTGGATTTCCACCTCCACCGCAGAAAGGCGCAGTTGCTTTGTACACACCATCAACGATGATCTCGTAGTTTCCTTGGGTGACATGAGTGATATATTCAATATGATACCATTGATTGATGTTGAAGGTCATAATAGCGACATTCGTTGAACTGTAACGATAGGTGAATACATTCCCCGTATCAATAACTGTCAGGATTTGTGGAATGTTCGCAAACACGTCGAACCAATGATTAGTAGTGGATGTTAGACGGAAATAGAAAGAAACGTTGTAATCGGTAGTTACAGGGTTGAAGAGGAATGAATTGGTTGCCATAGCAAGAGATGAGGTACCTGATGGGGAGTACATACGCATGCTGTAAGGTGCGCTATGATATTGAGCATCTGAAATTTGGATAATACCAGACCCTTGAGTGCTAATGGTCCATCCTGCAAGATCTCCATCATTAAAATTATCAAAGAATACCTGGTTTTGAATCAATGGATATCCTGTGATGTTCATGGTTGCAGAGATCACGGTTGCATTTTGTGGAACACTGACATAATCAGTGATATTCCCATCTGAAGCAAACGTTAAATTCTTTTTTAATGAACCATCGGAAAGCGTGGTAATATTATAGGTCGGTCTATTGAAATTAACGTGAACGGTAATTGATTGATTGACAACGTAGGTATCATCAGAGACATTGACCATAAAGTGATAGGTCCCAGCATCTCCTTCATCAGTTTGCCAGGTAAATACATTTACATTTTTACTGAAACGAGTACTGTTGATAGCAAAAAATAAAAAATCATTATTCACATCAGATGCAAACGCGGTGAATTGAACGATCTCATTTTCTTTAATGGTGATATCATTAATTGGATAAAGAACCGGTGGTTTGTTATCATCAAGAACTGTGACGTTTATTGTCTGAGAAATATTGTGACAACAATCGCTCACGGTAATGACAACCTGAGAGGTTCCTTTATCACTATCTTGGGTTTGCCAGGTGAAGAGATTGTGATCCTGACTAAACCGTGAATCATTGATCGTATAGACGATCGTATCACCATCAGGATCGACTCCATTTACGATAAGATAAGCAAGGTCTGTTTCATTAACAATAATATCAGGAATATGTTCTAAAAACGGTACATGCTTGAGTTGCACTGTGGCTGTGAAAATATCCTGTGTGCCAAACCTAGTATCAGTCCAACCAAGATAATCTGAGTATATACAGGGTGTTATCTGGTTACTAGTATTTGCGGTGATCAATATTTCTTCATTAAGGGTTGAGTCCCAGAGGTAGATATCAGAATCATGAGGCCCTTGCCGTTCCCATATCACTCGTCCTTCTGCTGACACAGCAGGGTTGATGTCCTGATAGGGGGAGGTGGTGAGAACTGTTTCCATACCTGAGGTAAAGTTATACAAATAGACATTCCAGTTACCAGAACTGTTATCTTGATAGACGGTGAGCATACCTTCGACATCAGGATTTGTCTGATCATTTGATGATCGAGTGAGTGGCCCAACTGCGCGGGTATTGAGATCAGCATAATAGATTTGCCATTGAGAACCAGAATAATGTTGCCATAAAATATAACGGCCAGAGATCGTGGGGTTTCGGTTGTCAAAGGGTGGGGTTGTATCAATATAAATCGGTGTTTCAGCATAGGTGGTTGTATTGTACATAAAGATACTGTTCACACCATAGCGGTTATCTTGATAGACGATGTTGTCTCCGGAGATATCAGGCAGCATTTGATTCGCTGAGGTGGGACCAACCACTATACGACGTTCGATGTGTTGGTTCATATCGTAATAATACACATCGTACCCAAAGGTGGGATTTCGGTAATCTTGATAGACAACCCATTTCCCATAGATTTTTGGTACGGTTTGATTCCCTGGTGGAGCAATGACCGTGGTCATGAGATGAGAGGAGAGGTTAAACACATGAATGTTAGATTGTGAAGCGGTGTGATTTTCGTAGGCTAAAAGAGAGGAATAGAGATCAGGGTGATTTTGATCGTACAAACCAACAATCGTCGGTATGCCCTGTATGCTGAATGGTTGATCACAATCCCGTTGTGTGTTTGTGAAATCAAAACCGATGCTAATATCTGAAAGTTGGATAATACCCGGGGTGTCAGAGTGAATAGTGATTGGAACGGTTACTCGTGCATCTGCTTTCCCATCGGCTTCTTCGTGAATCCAGTGATTCTGTAAATAGCTATCAAAAGCAGCGTACTCATCAACAGCATTGAGATAGTACGTTCGTGTGTCATTGAGTGAACTGAAAAACAAATCAGTGTGCCCATCACTACCCAAGTCGATAGAAACATTCGTGGGTGTCTTTCCTATCGGGTTAGCGACACCAATGAGTTTCATGCGTGCATCATAATGAGGATAGGTGAACACAGGGATATCAATGGAGACGGTTTGATTATGCATTGTTTCATCGAAGACTAAAGTTTTTCTCAGTGTTCCATCAGAAAAACGAATGATTTCATGTAATCCTTCCATTCGAATCGGGAATTCGAACTGTGAAAAGAAAACATCATCATCATCGTCTGTCAAATTGATTGTCGGATAAATTGAGTTTATCATGGTTGCATGCCCAAGCCATACTGCAGACACTTTGTTTGTGTATGGATCTATGGTAACGCTTGGTTTCCAGTCTGTTATCTCATTGTATGTGAGCTGATACGGAGCGCCCCAGAGAGGGGAGCATCGATATCCGCCAGGTGCTCGTACGAGCTGTGTTGAATCCATGACTGAATAAAACAGTTCTGGCCAGATAGTGTCTCCATTATCTGCTTTCCAAGCGAGCAGTATAAGATTATTGTTACTGCGAACAAGTTTAGGTTCATTGTTCCCATACTCTATGTTCATTGCTTGTTTCGGTGCTCGGCAATCGCACAATGGATCAAAAGCCCTTAAAAACGATGTGTAAATGAAGGATTGAGGATCACCGATTTTCTCTTCCCATGCTATGATGGCGGTCTGATTGAGATCATACACGACTGTGGGGTTATCGCTTTCTTGATAATCATAGAGGTTTGTTATATTTTGAGGGGTGCTCCATTGTTGGGTGATGGGATTGTATGTTGAGTTGTAAATTTCAATGTCGATGGGACCGACGACTGTACAAAAGGTTCTCGCAGAACTGAGATGGTCTGCGCTATCATTTGCTTGTATGACAATGGTGTATTCTCCTGGTACTGTTGGAACGAATATTCCTGTATAATTATTATCAAGATCACTATCCAATAGAACTATCGATTGAATCACCGGGGTCGTGATGTTTGCCCATACTTTTTGGACATTAACATTATCAGTGACATACGCGGAGAGAACAATCTCATCGTTCACATGCGCGTAGCTTTTATTACACAATGGATTACTGATTTGTGGTGGGGTGTCGCCCATTCCAACATAGACTGGTATGGATGCGTGTTGAAGGTGATGATAATAATCCTGTGCTGTCACATTGATACTGTAATTTCCATTTTGTGTAGCTTGGAAGGTTCCCTCATAAAATCCTGAGGTCGCATTGAAATTCATTTCTGTTTGGAGAATCGTATGATCGGGGTAGTTAGTGTTTGAATTTACCGTTGTTTCGACAAGTTCATCATAGATTTTTGCAGAGATTTTTATATTGTCACCTTGCTGCGCTGGGTTGGGTTGTGCAGAGAGTTGTGCGATACGGGGTGGATGATCATCAAAGGTGCTTTGAGTACTGTCTTCATCGTGAACCCAGACCACTGTTGCTTGTCCATTCGTAGGATCGTAGGCTACCGCTGGTTTCGTGTCCATCTCTGGTGGTCCAACAACCTGCGGAAGTGGAGCAGGATTCGACCATTGTTTAGTATGGGTGTTCCAAACCGCATAATACAAATCACTATCCGTGGGTGTAGAAAGGTTGCCATCAGTGTCGTTTACCCACACAAGCATGATATTTCCTGCGGAATCTGCAGCGATAGCAGGAAAGGTATCAGCATTAGTATTGTTGGTGAGTGCTCGTGGTGCTCCCCAGGATTGATTGCTACTATTGTACAAGGCATAATAAATTTCATTATCTTTATAAGAAGTCATAAAGGTTTGATAGGAGGAATTACGGGTGATTGCTGCTTTATTATGAACCCAGGCTGCTACACCAGTATTGTTGACCGTATCAAACACTATCACAGGGTATGAAAGCATATGAGTGGTGTCGTTAAGTTTTTGGGGTAGCGTCCAGTTCACTCCATTGTTAATAGCATACATGAGCTGGTTCTCATCTGGTATCGTGGTATTACGTACCCAGAGGGCGAATGTGTTTCCTGAATAATCTGTAGCCGTACAGGGGTAATCATCAAAGTAGAGATCATTGCTGATCAGTTGGTTGAGGAGATTGTTTTGATGAACCGTGGTATTCGACCCAAACATTGGGCGAAGGCCTAACGTCCAATTCCCTATGGAGACGTTGCGTTCCGATGGCCACTCCCAATGGAATCCTTCTACTTCACCTTCCCATTTGAAGGGACCTGCCCATGCCGAGCCACCAGCACCAACTCCAACTTCAATACTAAAGGGATGCTCGCATCCTGCACCAATGCACCCTTTCAATTTTGGTTCTGCGTAGCCATAAACGCGTGCTCCACCTAGATACACGTCGATGCAGAGCCCTCCTTCCAGTCGACACCCGAACGTTAATTGTAAATTATCGTTGATCACGGTTTTATTATCAGTATGAAAACCGTAATTCACGTTTAATGAGGGTTGTGCTGATATCTCTATCCCTACCCCTTTATTGATTACAGGTATGGCGATGCCGTAGAGGTGTTTGAACGTGATAGTGAGCGTAAATGAAACATGTGCTTCATCAAGGGAGAGTTGTAGAGGCGAGGGGACGATACCAACCGTTGCAGTGAAACCGCCCTCTGCTTCGATACCAAATTTTTGACTTTTCCCTAGAGATTTTGTTTCACCCCCTGCTTTTCCTTCCACTTGCCCGGTGAACCGATGGGTTTGATCATTCCAATTAGTGGTAAACTCGATGGTGAACTCAGTACTCGTCTCTGTTTTTGTCTCTCCATCTGTCAGTGAATCATCGCCAGAACCTGAGCTATTATCGCTTTTTTTGAAAAAATCCCATCCATCAGAAGAAATTTTAAAGCTGATGACTCCATCTGTTGAGACCTTCACGGTTAGTGGTCCTTTTTCTAAAGAAAGCGTTGTCATCCAGGTGGGAAAGGTGAATACGGTGATATTATAGAAAGCAAGGTTGGAGGCAACCCCATGAATATCGTACATTTGTGCAGTGAGATGATAACTGCCCTGCGCTTCTCCTACTAAATCAACACTCCAATTCCAAGCATAGTTCCCATCCCTATCGGTGAAAGTCCGATAAAATCCGTTTGGCCCGGTCATATTAAAGACTGTATAATTGATTTGTGAGCTCCAGTCGAATAATTCGATGCGGTAATCGAGAGGAGTATTTCTGTTTGAAAACACGAACATTTGCTCAGCATCAATGAAAAAATTTTCATAATAAGGTCGGATGGATGTAATCGATGGTTGTGTACCGATATAGGAATGGTTTTTATTATTCGCAGTAATGATTTCTTCGGTGAGGTTGTGGAAAGGATCAACCCAGACCCATACCGTAGTGTCTCCCTGGGGGTTAGGCCAGATCACCGACACTTTGGTAGAGTACCCATTCGGGTTGATGCTATCAGCGGTATTGGTTTTACTGATGAAAAAATTGTTGGGATTAGAACCAGGATTCTGGGAATAGAAACGGACTTCTACCCCTCTATGGGCGAGACCGTCTCCGATGTTTTGTATGGTGGAAGTGATGGTTGCTCCCCCACCATTTTTTCCTTGAACAACCGGTGGAAGGGGAATCAGATCTGGTGTTTTTACTGTAACATACCATGCATTCCAGTTGTCGTCAGTAGTTGATTCGTCTTGTTTTGGATCGATGGTAACCTTGATTTCTCGATCTCCTTTTATTTTACAAGTCCAATGGCACCATACGGTAATCGATGATCGGTTCTTCAATGAAAGAATAGGTTGTGTCCCAATTTGTGTTGTATTTTCATAAAAATGAACGACTACATTTGAAGTGTCATTAGTGCCAGAATTACTAATAATTGCAGTAATATTCACGGTTTGATTGAAAAGAAGTGAGGTGGGATAACCTGAATCAATCATAACATCAGGGATAAAAAGGTTTAAAGTCGGTGATTCTTGATACCACACGTACGCCTTTTTATTGTCCATCGAGGTTATTAATAAATCGTACAATTGATCTTGATTAATCCCATTGACAATGGTCCCGTTAATGAGTCCAGCAACAACATGATTATTGTTCCATGTTGTTGATCCACTGTCTCGTAATACGATGTCAAAAGTTGTGGGAAGTGTCCCATCAGTTCTTTGTTTAAAGATACGAGTACCACTGCTCGTTGCTACCACTACATCTTTTCGATAATCATTATTTATATCTGCTATACAAACATCATTGGCGTATTGATCAGGGATCGTCAACATAGTGCTCGGCGTTGAAGGAAACACTCCAACCCCCTCTTGATAAAAAACACTGACTCTCGCGGGATATTGACTGATCGCTACATCATCTTTCCCATCTCGATTGAGATCTCCAACTGCCATCGCTCTCTGGGTCGTAGCACTAGTTTTCAGGATAGCGTTTGGTGTAGATGAAAACGAACATTCATTATTTTGATAAAAAAGATAGGTTTGATTCGAATCACTAAACGTTATTGCGATATCATCTAACGAGTCACCATTAAAACTACCAATTTGAATAGATTCAGGATATATTTTTGTTTTAAGATCAATGATAACGTTAGGGGTTTGGTCATTATAAAAAGGACCATAAAAAAATTTCAAGGTACTATTTTTTAAACTATACGACTCGGAACATCCCACAACGATGTCAATATTGGAATCGCCATTGAAATATCCTACCGCAATTCCCTCAGCAAAACATTGTGTACCTGTCTTAATCGTCACATCTGGTTTTGAGGAGAGAAGACCTTGAATATTATTATAAAATATACTAATACTTTGAGTCCCTGTACTAGCGACGATACACCATTTATGTGTTTTTGAATCAGCTTCTGGATGATTAATATAGATGAGGCGTTCAGGGTATCGAATCTCTAATAGTTTATCAGGCGTGGAAGAAAAGGTTGCATCATTTTTTTGATAAAAGACTGAGATGTTAGAGCTATAATTTGATATCAGAAGGTCATTACGTCCATCTTTATTCACATCCCCGAGAGCTGCAAAACGGGGAGTACTTCCAGGATAAACAATGACATCTGGGTTCGTTTTCGTAGGGAATGAAGGAATGGTTGGGAAAATCGGTAAAATCAGTAAGAGCAACAGCAGTATTGACACAATTTTTTTCACCATCCTTGTTTCCTCCTCAATAATAAGTTTTTCGATGATTCTACATTATGTATTGTTGTAATCAAGCTATATGCTTCAATAAAATATTTTAAATTAAGGCATTTTATCATAACTTTCCCCCATTACATGTAACTAATAATTTCTTTTATAATACTAATTTGCTTTATATAAATATTTCCCAACGATAAAATCCATTACAAATGTTACAAATAAGAGCTTAAAATTCCCATTGAGAATGTCTTGTTTTTTTACTCGTGTTGTATCTTATTTTTTACAAATTCAATGCATTGGTCTTTCGTAAATGGTTTCTGTAAGTAATTCTTTAAATTATCGAACCCTTTTTTCTGTGCAGGATGTAGTGAAAATAAGGCTGTTGAATTTTTCCTGCCAGGAAAACGTGTATTGATCAGTATTAAATCAATAGGAGTATCATATGTTCTATCTATTGTTTCCAATGCTTGACGGTTATTTTCTGCAGTAATAATTTGGATATTTTCTTGTTGTAAAAATTGTTTTATTTTTTCAACGTTCATTTTATCATCAATAATCATGATTGTTGGCATCAGTCCCACCTTCTACGACATACGATTCTTTTCACTTAAAACTTTCTTTCATACACTAGGAACATTTAAATCGACTCTGTGTTTACTCTTTTTTTAATATGCTGACTCATAAGGAAGCCTTTGAATTAGTGAGAAAATACATAAAAACAGAGAATTTAATAAAACATTCCTTTGCAGTCGAAGCAATTCTTCGTGCGGTGGCTCAAAAGTTACACGAAGATGAGGAACTTTGGGCTCTTACTGGTTTACTCCATGATCTTGATTATGATTTTACAAAAGATGAACCTGAAAAGCATGCTCAAATAACCATCAAACTGTTAGCAGACTTGCTCCCTGAAGAAGCGATAACCGCGATCAAAGCACATAACTATCAACATACGGCGCAACTCCCTCAATCATATCTTGATAAATCTTTGATAGCTGCTGATGCCGTCTCAGGACTTATTATTGCAGCCGCGCTCGTGATGCCCTCAAAGAAACTTGCTGATGTCACGATTACTACTTTGATGAATAAATTCAAGGATAAATCCTTTGCCGCTGGGTGTAACCGAAAAAGAATTGAACTGTGTGAAGATACTGAACTGTCACTGGAAGAGTTCCTTGAGCTGAGTTTGAATGCGCTCAAGGGCATCTCGGAAAAACTGGAGCTTTAACTTATGGTAGCAGCAGAAGATAGAGAAGGACATAGACCGACGCAAGGGGAAGTCGAAGAACCATACTACAGGATCCCTTTACCAAAACGTCAGAATAAGGAGCTGTTTGCTGTTGCAGACCGACTCATGGGTGGCTCTCGTATCACTGTTATTTGTGAGGATAAAAAATCTCGGATGGCACGAATCCCGGGGAAAATGAAGCGTAAAGCCAGGGTACGTGCTGGAGACCTGCTTATCATTAAACCATGGGACATCCAGAATGAGAAAGCTGATATTGTGTTCCGGTATAGAAAAACCCAAGCCATTTCGCTTTCTCGCAGACATATGCTACCAGAGGAACTGAATGTCTTCTGATGATTTTTTAAACGAACGTTGGTTGAAGAAACTTGATCGACAGGGACAAGAGCTTGCTGCCCGTATCGGTGTCGATCGGAAAACGTTCGGTGAGGTTTTTGACACCAAAACGCTACTTCGACTTGGGAAATTAATATCGAATAATATTATCGAACAGGTAGATTTTCCGATTTCGACGGGGAAAGAAGCGAATGTGTTCCGGGCGGTCACACCAGAAAAAAAATTTGTTGCTTTAAAAATCTATCGCACCTCGACATTGACTTTTAAACATATCCAACGCTATATTGATGGTGACCCTCGTTTCAAGCATCTCGGAAGAAGTCATCAGGAAATCATCAATGAATGGGCGAAAAAAGAATTTAAAAATCTTCATCGCCTTCATCAGGCACACGTCCTTGCCCCGAAACCAATCAAACGATTACATAACATCGTCATCATGGACTACCTTGGTAATGAGACTGAGGCAGCCCCCATGCTGAAAGATGTTACACTCTCCAATCCAAAAAAAATATTTCAAATTATACTAATGTACATTACAAGGATGTATAACGCTGATCTTGTTCATGCAGATCTAAGTGCGTATAATATTCTTATGTTTCAAGACAAACCATATCTCATTGATGTTGGTCAATCAGTGGTCCTTGAACATCCTTCTGCTTATGAGTTCTTACAAAGAGATATCCATAATATCGTTAGCTTTTTCAAAAAATACGGTATTATCGCTGATGAAAAAAAGATTTATGAGCAACTCGTAGGAAAGGAGAAGACAACATGAGATATCTACGAATACCAAAAGAACGAGTTGGCGTGCTCATTGGCCATAATGGTGAAACAAAGAAAACCATTGAACGAATCGGGCAAATTACTCTCGAAATTGATTCTGAAGAAGGCGAAGTCGTTATTGACGAGCATGCAGCTAAAGATCTTCTCATCGCATTAAAAGCTGAGGACGTAGTACGGGCTATCGGCCGAGGATTCTCACCAGAACACGCGTTTCAATTGTTTGGTGAAGAAATCGAGCTGTTTATTTTTGATATCTATGATTACGCGAGTAAAAAAACAACGCATCTCACCCGTCTAAAAAGTAGAGTCATTGGCCAAGAGGGAAAAACAAAAAGGGTGATTGAAAGTCTCACAGGATCAACTATCGCGGTCTACGGTCATACGGTTGCAGTGATTGGTGATTACGAATCATTGGATATCGCAAAAAAAGCAATAGACATGCTGCTCAGTGGTAGCGAGCATCCAACCGTGTACCGTTATCTCGAGCGAGAAATGAAAAAACTACGACTAGGCAGACGTACATAACGGTTGTTTTTATGAACAAAGAAATACCCAAATGTTTTAATCGTTGAAAGCCAATATTGCCTGTCGCATGGGGCGTGTTATGGAAGACGATCTGAGCTTACTAGGTGTTGTTCCTTCTGACCGAAAGAAACTAGAAAATATGGGGATTACCACCTTAGAACAGATCGCGTTAATGTCCGTGTCTTCACTTGGGATGGGGACCAAAGGAATGATGCTGATCCAGCGTGCACGAAATATTCTAGCAAATAAAAACATCATTGATATTAGTATCATCAATGAGGATCTTATTGAAATAACGGTAAAACACACCGATCGCGCAGTCATTAAATCTGTTCTGACTGCTTTTGATGTCTATGCCGTTGGTTGGGGAAATGCTGCGTTATCCCTGGAAGGAACCAAGATAAAACTTTCAAGGAAATCCCAAGGTTTTTCCTCCGTCCTTACCAAAGCAGAAGGATTACAGGAAATCATAGAAGCAAAACGAGAGGAAGAAAAAGAAAAAAACGGAATCTATCTAGCTGAAAATGAATTAAAAAAATTTGCAAAACAGCGTGGTTTTCAGGGGTTCTGGGAGAACGTCTTTCAAGAAATTCATGGGAACGACATCATGAAACAAGTGATTACCACGAGTATGTTTTCAACGTATGCTGAACCGGTTCATTCATTGATTATTGGAGAACCGGGCAGTAGTAAAACCATGGCAAAGGAAATCGTCAGCGACCAGTTCACCGATATCGTGACGATTGGTGCGAACACAACACGCTCAGGTCTCGTATGCCATTTGGGAACAGGTGATCTAGGAGCACTTCCGCATGCGAACAAGAAACTTGTGCTGGTCGATGAATTTGATAAAATCCCAGCTGAAGACGTGGAATATACCTACGAGTTATTATCGAACGGAAAATGTAGTGTTCATTCTGCGAAACTGCATCAAAACATTGAAAGCGAGTTCATCATGATAGCATTTGCAAACCCGAAATCAAAGGTCTTTGGGAAGAAAGCATTGAATGATATTGGTCTTTCTCCGTTGCTCATGAGCAGGTGTGCATTGGTCGTCAAAGTTCAAAATATAGGCAAAGAAGATCGTTTAAATCTGTTCCGTAAAAAATTCTATGCAAAAGGGGAAATCCAGGAGAAACACGAATACTACGATCAGTGGGTAAAGCTTGCAAGGACGTTTGAGCCAACGATTACCGCCTCGAAAAACAGTGTGGAAACCTACCTTCAAACTATGAATGACGTGGTAGAACACTATTATAATACGACGCTTCGACGAGACTTACGTATGTCAGATTATATTCGAAGGATTCCGCTTGCTATTGCTCGTGCCTCCTTTGGTTCGGTGAATAATAAGGTATTGAAAGAGGCTGAGCATATTATCCTTGAATCGATTCATACATGGATGTGAACCTATGGATTTAACCATCAATCCACAAGAAGTAGCTACCATCATCGAACAATTTATTCAAACCTATGTGAAAAGTGCAGGTTGCGACCGCGTTGTTGTAGGGTTATCTGGTGGGGTGGACTCTGCTGTTGCAGCAATATTATGTAAACGAGCATTAGGAGCAAACCATGTTCAGGGAGTGTTTTTACCTGATGAGACGACGCCAATGCTTGATAAAAAACATGTTACTCTTCTCAGAAAAACTTGTCGCATACCTTGTAAGGAAATTAATATTTCCCCGTTTGTGGCATCGTTTCAAACAATAGTGCCCCATTCAAAGAGAATGACCAGCGCTAATATCAAACCTCGCGTTCGGATGATTTTATTGTATGAATATGCAAATGAAACACAGAGCCTTGTGTGTGGAACGTCTAATAAATCAGAGCTGCTTGTTGGATATTTCACAAAATATGGTGATGGTGGCGTAGACTTTCAACCCTTAGGGGATTTATATAAAACTCAGATATATCAACTTGCAAAATATCTCAAAATCCCTGCTCCTATTATTAATAAAGCACCGACCGCAGGATTGTGGGTAGGTCAAACCGATGAAAAAGAACTGAAGATGAGCTATAAAAAACTTGATAATATTTTATTAGGACTTGAATTAAAACTTCCTTTGCAGAGTATCATGCGGTATGCTGATGCAAAAAAATCAGACATCGAACGTATCCGTCTTATGAGAATGAAAAGCCATCACAAAAGGCGAACACCGCTAATACCTAAACTTGGAGTGCGAACCCCTGGTCTTGACTGGCGGTCACCTGTTCAAGAAGGATAATGTTATAAGAATTTCCATACGGTGAATTGCCTGGTAGTATTATGACCAAAGGTATCGTACGCTAGTACTTTTATGGTATGTCTGAAAAAGCTTGGCTCATTCCATGACCATAAATAAGGTTCATTTGTCAGGGTTGCTTTCAGTTCATTGTCCAGGTAAAATTCTAGTCTTTCAACACCTGAAACAGGATTACTAGCTGTTGCCTCAATAGTGATTTTCCCTATACTGAGTGGAACGAAAAATGGAAGTATTTTTTTATCAAAGAGATACACTGCATTTTCAGGTTTGATGATTTTCATCTGCGTAGCCGTGGGAATACATAGTGTTGGATCTCCAAGGAGCACCATGCCGTAGAACCATTCTTTGTCAGAGGTCGAGTACGGTGCTTGCGCTTCAAACCATTCTTGGAACGCTTCTCCGATACTTGCTCCTTCACCTAGTGGTCGATTGAAATCATCGAAGTTCAGCATGCTACCACTTTTTGCTGAAGCTATTGTGATCAACCCATAGGTAGTATGAAAGAGGTACGATCCTGCAAGGTAATTTTCATCAGTGAACCGACCAGGTCCACACGCAAACAGATTATAAAAGAGGACGGGTGGATCATGTTCTTGGATGGTTTGAGACAAAACCCAATCCCCATGATCAAAATGACCACCAAGGTTGAATGGGCATCCTTCACCGATCCCTCTTGTCCACGTACCTAATGATTCAGGATCGTTTTCACTAGGAGTTGTATTTCCTTCATCCCCTAGATAATCAGTACTCAGCCGTGTTGTCCGATCAGGATTTGCGTATGCTCCATTCGCTAACCATGTTCCAATGTAAGTTATTGGTGTTGCTGAGGGATCATACGTAAGTCCATTCACCGAACTACCATCAGGGTTACAGAATCGTACTGTGAAACCATGATCTCCCATCCATTCAGAGATTTTAATGAGAAGACGATTTTCTCCCGTTTGAAGTGTTACTTGGACCTTTTTCATGTCCGCTTCCAATCCTCCATAGCGATTATCAAAGATGACCTCAGCGCCATTCAGCCAAACTCGTGCACCATCATCGTACCCCATCCAGAGTTCACATGTTTTTTGTGCGTCTGCGATAACTCTGGTGAATGCATAACACACACCATAATCGGCATCATCGCAATAAGCACCTAGGTTGATATAGGGGTTTTCTTCATTATAGGATGCCCAGAGATGCCCACCCATGCTATCTCCTTCATATGGATTGATGGATGGTTCATTCACACCGAGATAATTTGTCGTGAGGTAGTTCCAAAAGTTATCTGAAATATCCTGATGAAAACCGTTCAGTAAAAAGCTTCTTATGTAATCTGCTTCCCCTCCGTACTCAACAGGATTGTTCATTTGATACTGGAGATCGGAGAAAGTGATTTCATTCATATCAGTAAACCGTGCCGAGAAACGGTAGTCTCCACCCTCTTGACTCACTTTACAGAGGAGCTGGTTCCAGCCCTCGTTCAAGGTAACATTTATTTTGTATCCATCCTGGTGCCAACTACCATATCGATCAGCAGTAAAAACATGGTTACGATTAAGCCATACCTTAAGGCCATCATCAGATCCTAGAAGGAGTTTTGCTGGTCGAGTCGTTGGGCTATACACATAGACATGAGCGTAGGATGCTGCCTCAGTAGGTCTCGTGCTGAAATAATGGCCTCCTGAATAACTATGAACACATACTTGAACAAAATGTTGCCCCGCTTCCATTTGATTGAGATAATCTTCTGCGGTCGTGAAATATCCGTAATCGTATCGTGAAACATTGGTCCCATAAACAAGATCAAGATTTACATCCATATCATACCAATCTTCTTCGATGTACTCGAGTCCTCGCCATGGTTGAGTAAGCTCACCAGTACGGTAAGCATGGATTTTTGAAAAATATTCATTCACCATGGTGGCTTCAGCATCGTAGGAAAGGGTCGAAGCATAGAGACGACCGACATAGAGTTCAGGTGCCATGTCTCCGTCACCATCGGTATGAGATTCGTAGATACCATCACCATTGGCATCCTCCCAAAGTCCATCAAGATCCATGTAGAACAAATCACACGGGAAGGTTTCACCAGACACCACTGCCCATGCCGCGGTAATATCCCCAACGAAGAGAATACCTTGGCTATTTTTCGAATATTGATTCTGGACCCAGGCTTTAATGTCTTCTGGTGTTCCTCCTGAGACGGTTTGTACAACTGCATAGTATCCTTCATACTCAAGATCAGCGATATATCGGGATAGACTGGTTTCTATCAAGGGATAGAGGTCTTCGTGCACTAGAAGAGAAAGGGTTGACGAACTTGTAACTATCAATCCATTATTTTTTATTGGTGAGGAGAAATGAGCAGAGGTTAGAGGATGGGATCGAAGATATTCTTGATAGGTTCCAGGTAATTCTCCATTAGGGGAATACCATTGTAATTTATTCATCGTCATTCTTTCTTGGTCAGCAGTATTATTAATAATAATGGTCGTATTCGCAGGTAATACAGGTAGAAGAATAGAGATAGTAATAAGACTGACAATAAATAGTGCATATTTTTTCTTCATTGGTTATCCCCTAATATTAATAGTATCCATACAAAGCGTTCCTTCATTAAGTTTTCGTTGATGATTTAAAAGATTTTTTATTTTGAAAGACTGTTTGAAAACCTTTTAAAATGGATGATTTTAACTGTTTTTTCCTTAAAAGGCGTTCTGAAGAATCGCAAGGATATCCTGTTCTCCTAATTTTTTTACCTTCCCAAGATTCCCAAGGAAGACTGCTTGTTTTGCCATACTGTTTAATTTCTCTTGTTTTATGCCAACATCTCGTAACGTGGTTGGCATCTTTAGACTTTTAAAAAATTCACGTGTTTTTCCTATTGCTTTTTTTGCTGCTATTTGATTATTTTTTTCTGATAGATTCCAGACATTCCTTCCGTACGTTGCAAATTTCTCGACCGTCTCATTTGAGAGTACATACTCCATCCACCATGGTGTGAGGATTGCAAGTCCTACTCCATGGGTCACATCGTAGGCTGCACTAACAGCATGTTCTATGCCATGAGTCGCCCAGTCAGTAACTTTTCCATACCCAAGGAGACCATTTAACGCAAGACTGCTGGTCCACATGAGTTGGGCTCGTGCTTCATAGTTCATTGGTTCTTTTAACGCGAGCGGACCATAATAAATACAAGTTTTAAGCATCGCTTCAGCGAGTCGATCCTGAACATATGCATCCGCGGTGGGGCTGAAGTATTGTTCAAAAACATGACTCATGATATCAACGATACCTACAGCAGTTTGATTTGGTGGAACCGTAAAAGTGTAGGTAGGATCAAGAATAGAAAAACGGGGGCGTAATACATCATGATGAATCGCGAGCTTCTGCTCTGTACTCAAATTGGATATCACGGCGTTCCCGTTCATCTCTGAACCGGTGGCAGCTATCGTCAGAATGGTGCCAATCGGTAATGCATCCTTTATCACGGAATCACCATGTAAAAACATTTCCCAGGGGTCACCATCAAAATACAACCCTGCTGCTATTGTTTTCGCACAATCAATCACGCTTCCTCCACCAACTGCGAGAAGAAACTCTAAACCCTGCTCTTTACATAAACGTATCCCTTCACGTACATTCTCGATACGAGGATTTGGTGGTACCTTACTGAGTTCAACGTATTTGATATCTGCTTTGTCAAGAAGACTGGTAACCGTCGTGTATAAACCACTTTTTTTAATACTTTCGCTTCCGTACACAAGAAGAATGGAACGTGCGTATTTTTCAACTTCTTGATCAAGTCGTTCGATTTTATTTTTCCCAAATAACACTTTCGTAGACACGGCATACGTAAAATCTAGCACACCCTCACCTCACAATTTATTTTATTTTTCCAGAGTCATACTTTTTTTTATAAATGCGTAATTCAATAGGAATCATTATAATGAAAATGATAATCATAATAATTCCTAAGATACTAAACGTAAGAAAATGCCCTAGCATCCAGGAGACTATCACGAATATTATGAGAAGAGCACAACAAAAAATCATTTGGATGAAAAATTGTTTTTTACAGGCTTCATAGGTTGGAGGTAATTGAAATAAAGTATGTTTCTTCATAATCGATCAGCCTTTGAACCCGAATGGCGTAACGAGAATAGGTATATTCATTTATAATTTTATAGGAATGAACAACCAGTTTTATTAACCTGATTGTCTATAGAACCTTCTCTTCGGGGAGTACTACATGAGTGAACAACACAAAAAAGCAGAATTAAAAATATCGGGGATGACCTGTGCAACATGTGCGGTTACCATAGAAAAATCTCTAAAAAATCTTACAGGAGTCACTTATGCTACGGTGAACCTTGGGTCAGAGACAGCAACCGCTGAATATGATGCAACAATGGTGACACTTCCGGAGTTAGAACACGCAATCACTCAAGCAGGCTACCAAGTGATTCATGACTCGGTGGCCATTAAAATCGGTGGCATGACCTGTGTCATGTGCCAACAAATTATTGAAACCGCCTTGAAAAATCTTGAAGGAATTATCAGTGTTTCCGTGAATCTTTCTGCTGAAAAAGCAACCGTTACCTACAATCCTCTGATGGTCCGTCTTACAGATATGAAAAAAGCAATTGAAGATGCTGGGTATCAGTATCTTGGGATTGAGAGAGAAACAGAAGAAGCTGAACAAGCAGCGCGAGCCCAAGACCTCAAGAAGAAAAAAAACAGGATTTTTGTCGGACTAGCTGTGGGTATTCCACTCATGATTCTCATGTACATCCCTGTTATGATTCCTTACCTAGCATATCTCATGCTCCTTGTTTCTCTTCCCACATTTGTCTACATCAGTCATCCAATATTTTCTGCTGCTTACCGGGCGTTACGCAACAAGATTCTGAACATGGACGTCATGTATTCCCTTGGAATCGGGGTTGCTTTTGTAGCCAGCGTTCTCGGAACATTCCATATTGTTTTAACAGAGAATTTTTTATTTTATGAAACCGTGATTCTTCTCGCTACCTTTCTTACGATAGGACGGTATTTAGAAGCAAAAGCAAAAGGAAAAACATCGGATGCGATTAAAAAACTTATCGGGTTACAACCGAAACATGCGACCGTGATTCGAGAAGGTCACGAGCAGGAAATTCCTATTGAAGACGTTCAAAAAGACGATCTGCTCCTTGTGAAACCTGGGGAAAAAATACCCACTGATGGAACAGTACTTGGAGGAGAAAGCTACGTGGATGAATCCATGATTACCGGTGAATCCCTACCCGTAATAAAAAAGACAGGTGATCTCGTCTTAGGGGGAACCTTAAACACGAATAGTATCCTTCGTTTCAAAGCAACAAAAATCGGGAAAGAAACCATGCTTGCTCAAATCATTCAACTCGTGGAACAAGCACAAGGGTCAAAACCACCACTCCAGCGAGTTGCAGATACAGCAGTTCGTTATTTCATACCAGTGGTGTTAACAATCTCTCTTATTACATTCATCGTTTGGTACCTGCTTCTTAACGCTGGATTGCAGTTTTCTCTTTCTGCTTTTATCTCAATTCTCGTTATCGCTTGTCCCTGTGCATTAGGTCTTGCGACACCAACCGCGGTGACTGTTGGTGTGGGACGGGGTGCAGAACTCGGGATATTAATTAAAACAGGTGATGCCCTTGAACAAGCAGAGAACGTCTCTACGATTATGTTAGATAAAACCGGGACTCTGACAAAAGGTCACCCTGAGGTCACTGATATTCTCGCTGTAGGGGAATCAGAAGATACCGTTCTTCAGATTGCTGCGAGTGTAGAACGCAATTCCCAGCACCCTCTCGCAAACGCAATTGTAAGAAAGGCACAAGAGCATCAGCTACCTCCGGAGGAAAGTACGGAGTTTAATACCTTTGGGGGAAAAGGAGTACAAGCAACAGTCAAGCAGAAACAAATTGTGATTGGAAACAGAGTACTCTTACGTGAAAAAAATATTCTAATTACACCAGAAGTTGAAGAAAGCATTGTTCGTTTAGAACACCAGGGAAAAACCACGGTTCTGTGCGCTCGCAATGGAATACTGATTGGTGTGCTTGCTATTGCTGATCCTGTGAAAGAAACATCTGCACCTGCGATACAGACGTTACAACACATGGGTCTTCAGGTTGTCATGATCACTGGTGATAATAAAAGAACCGCGGAAGCAATTGGACGTCACCTGGGGATTACACAGGTCTTTGCTGAGGTGCTTCCTCATCAAAAGGCAGAAAAAGTAAAAGAACTACAAAAGAAAGGTGAGAAGGTAACGTTTGTTGGTGATGGTATCAACGATGCTCCTGCCTTAGCACAAGCAGATGTTGGTATTGCGATTGGGAGTGGTACTGATGTTGCTATCGAAAGCGGAGAGATTGTCCTTGTTCGTAATGATATACGTGATATTCCTGCAGCGCTTCAACTCAGTAAAAAAGTCATGACACGTATAAAACAAAATCTCTTTTGGGCGTTCGCCTACAATACCGCCTTGATACCGATAGCAGCAGGGGTACTGTATCCTTCTTTTGGAATCACCTTCCGACCCGAGTTTGCTGGGTTTGCCATGGCACTTTCCTCTGTCACGGTTGTCACCCTTTCATTGATGTTAAAAACTTATGTCCCGCCAGCAAAGGGGGTGAAAGTGAATGGCTATTGATCCTATCTGCAAGATGACGGTGGATGAAAAAACCGCGAAATATAAAAGCGAGTACAAAGGGAAAATGTACTATTTCTGTGCACCAGGATGCAAAAAACGTTTTGATGATAATCCTTCAAAATACCTTTGAAAAAATATTATGAAGGAAAAATTTTTGAAAAATCGTATTTTTTAAATTCAGAAACACAGGGAGAGCTAGAAGTCCAATAGACCGTCATCTCTTCGGGATTAATAATCCATGAAAAAATGGTAAGAGACGATAAATTCTCGTCAGGGTGACGGCAGATATCCGCGGAGTCTTCCCCTGTTGGATCTGTTCCCCCTTGATGATCACGGGTTATTTGTTCACACACGGTAAGAGTAATATTTCCGTAGTTTTCGAGCAGTAATTGATGAGCGCGGGCTGCTCGGTAGTATGATGAGTTGGCTTTTTTGTTTTCTCCAAAAACTACAGATCCTGTAAGGTAGGGGTCAAGCCATTGATGGTGATTGGCGTGCCAGAGAATTCCTTCAGGCGTATGAGTGATGGACGTACTATTACCAAACATAAATTGATGGTACTGATGTGTTTGTTCCATCATCAGTATTCCCCCTTCACGGTCGCACCAGAGAGAAATCGAATTATCCCAGAAATGAGGCCAGGGTGTCTCATCTCCCCATGCACGTTCAATAGTCGACCAGTATTGTGCAACCTCGGTCACATTCTGACAGGTCATCATTGTATAGCGTTCAAGCTCATACGCTGAGTACCCAGATCCTGTATCAATAATCCTACTCTGATTAGTAGTAAGAAGAATCGCATTGCCTCCCATCCCTAATCCTTTCTCGTTAAAAAATGGTATCTCATGAAACACAGGTATTCCCCAATACGCATAACGGTACGGCATGGTTCGAATATCAGCGATCCAGTAAAATCTTGTGAGTATGATTCTGGTACCAACAATTTGGATGAAATCTCGTAGGCTTTTTAACTCTTGATCATAATTTTGAGTCAGAAAGGTGGTATTATCTTTCGTTGCTAAACCGGTGGAGAGGGTCGTGGTACATTCACCTTGAAAAAGATGCGAACAAAATCTTTTCAAAGCTTGTAGGCGAACTAGGGGAAGATGAACAGCCTGCGAGACTCCACGAAGTTCATTAGAATAAAAATCAAATGGTTGATATGTTTCACTATTCTCACTGTTGTTTAAAAGATTTTTCATAGGTAATCTCTTCATTTGACAGCGTTCTAACAGGTTTAACAAAAGTATTTGATTTCTCATTAACTCCCCTGCTTTTTTTCCATAGTCGAAAGGTGTTGAGGCAGAGAGATAGTAGACAGGAGGAGCATTGTTTACAAATGTTAATGATGGAGGTTGACTTACTATATGATCATTTCCTGCAGTCAAAAAAACACTTATCGAAGACAATACCAGACAGTTGAGGAACAGACAGGTTATTTTTATAGACAACTTGTTCAAAGAAACATTCCCTATCTTACTTTATAAGTTCCTGTATATAAATATTGACATGGATATGTTTTTAGAAAAATATGAAAAGGTCGTTAGGGTAAATATATAAAAAATAGTAACAAAAAAAACACCTTATATGAATGATTGATATGAAGCATTATTTTTAAATTCTAATATGAGACTCTTGGAGGAACACAAATATTTTTTCTACATATTGTTCTGCTTCTTTTCTTGGCATACCTTCTCGCAATAAACGATAGTAGAGCGCATCTTTGTACAGTTTTGTTATCGAGATTTGATCAACCATTTTTCTCACAACCACCTATATTCTATTCAAAAAAGTTCTATTGAGGATTTAAATAGTTTCTAGAACAAATATCGAATAAAAAAATCACTTCTGAAACAGAAAACTTTTACTTGTTACCGGTTCTCCTTATAGTTATCTTTACACATTTATAGAGTAAACTCCCTCTTTAGATAATAGGGAGAGAAGATGAAAGGAAGACGATTGAAAAAAATATTTATTGGAAATTTTCTACTTTTCAATCGCTAAAACATACGAAGCTAAATCATGTAAAGGCCCTATCGTAGCACTACAAGCATAATAATCTCCAATAATAATAAAACAGCTCCGTGCCCTGGTGACGGCAACATTGATCAGTTGTGTTGTTGCTTTAATCCATTCGAGCGTCCCTGGTTTTATACCATTAGAAACGGCAGGGGAAAAGAGGATAATGTCTTTTTCGTCCCCCTGAAATTTATGTGCTGTTCCTACGGCAAGGTCATGTGTTGATAATACAGGGTGGTCTTTCAATATTGTGTGAATAAGATCAGCTTGTGCGCGAAATAAGGTAACAACCCCAATTGATGGAGCCGCGAAAGAATGCTGTTGCAGAGTTTGATAAAGCCTGCATAGATAGTCGATGAGGCTTTGCGCTTCCTGTTCATTGTACGGACTCGTTGCTGGAATAGTGGTCCCTTGAACATGATGCCAGCATATTTTATGCGGGAAAAGATCATCAGGCAAGAGACGACTGTGATCAGTTTCGATAGAAAGCTTGTTGTTGTAATAATATTTATTTGAAAAATTGATGATGTCTCGGTGACAGCGATAATGTTCATTGAGGAGAATGGGGTGTTGTTGTGATGAAATAATGATATGCTCTATGAGATCATACAGAGAATGTTTTGTGTATGAAAAAGTATCGAAGAGTGCTTCGATCTGATTGTGTTGGGCAAGATCTCTGTCGAGCGGTTCATCAAGAAGGGAGACGTGTTTCAGTTGATAAGGATCCCCAATGATGATAATGTGTTTTGCACGATAGAATAAGGGGAGGGCTGAGGGAATATCACATTGTGAAGCCTCGTCAATGATAAGAAGGTCGAAGAGATGATTCTTCAGAGGAAAGCTGCTTTTTGCTGAAAGATTAGTCACAACCCATGCGGGGAAGAGCGTGAGCGTATGTTGGAAGGTACGCAGCTGCATGTTGCGTACTTGCCGATATTTAGCTGGATCTCCAATGTACCCTTGTAGCTGTGATGATTGTAAAAAATAATTGATGACTTTATGTCGATCCTCTTGTGTCAAATTATGAATATGCAGGGACCAGTAGTCTTCAAGGAGGTGACGAGACAGTGTAATTCGTTGATGATGTTTTGATGCAAGACTACGTTTCAGAAAAGGGATTGATGGTGAAACAGCATGTTTGATTTCAAGAGATAGTTGTTCGTTCATTAACATATCGAGATTTTTAAGGGAGAGTAGATACTTGAGATTTTCAAGATACATGTCGTCAGAGGTAATGGCCGCTTGAAGTTGGGTACTGAGGGCAGTGGGAAGATGATCACAACAGGTGGTAAACGTATGTATGAGCATGGCATTTTGATTGTTTTTTGTTCGTTTAGTGAGAAAAAAGAACGGTGTCTTTGTACCGTTGGAGAGGTGTTCAATGTCTTTTTTTAATGAACAATAGTCAATGAGGGGAAGCGGTTGAAAGTTCCATACCGTAGTAATACTCAGAGGAAGTTGTTTGAGGATATCCTCAATTTTTTGTTGAAGTAAATCGAGTGTTTTATCGAGAGTGATGAGTTCTTGGAGTTCTTCCTGTAGCACTGTGATGTCCTTGGAGAGAGGGTGAAGACTTCTGATGTCTCCTTTTTTCGTAGACGTATACTGTAGAGGTTTGTTCAGGACTTGTTCAAGTGTTTGTTTCGCATTTTGCCGGTGTCCTCGATGTCCCATACGGATAATGGGGGAATAAGGTAAGAGACGATTGAGTTT
>Ga0172362_10000351_pt1 | contig 37061 bp, 33 predicted proteins | sample LakKivs1_kivu2a2_FD_114534 | JGI IMG/M metagenome (GOLD analysis project Ga0172362, IMG submission 114534) | Sediment microbial communities from Lake Kivu, Rwanda - Sediment s1_kivu2a2 | ecosystem: Environmental > Aquatic > Freshwater > Lake > Sediment | place: Rwanda: Western Province, Lake... | reverse complement strand
GTGGGGATCCGATTGCCGTAGTGCCTCGTATGCACAGTCCGATCCTCGCCCTGTCGTCGGCTACAGGCACGATCCAAGCTAAGAATCCTGGTGCAACCCCCCTTCCAAAGTAAAGCTCCACAGTATCAGGGGAATCGATCTTGATATCGCTCATCTCATATTGAATCCCACAAAGAAGTTCTCTCTCGGCCTGCAATCCAAACATCTTGGGCAGGATTGGGTTCGCACCCTCAGCGTCTATGACCAGCCTCGACTTCAACTCCACGGGTGCGCCCTCCCTCTTGGCTTTCAAGACTATCAGGCCGTCTGGACTCCTATGCAGATCGTAAACTCTTGTTTGTAGGGAAAGTTCAGCCCCAGAGGAAGAAGCCCCCTCAGCCAATCTGAAGTCGAACATCTCCCGGTCAAGGATGTAGGAGTCGACAGTATCCCTGCGAATCTGTAGTCTGGTCCCCCTTGGGGCGTGAAGGACGGCTGCCCGCACAGAGTTTAGAATAGCCTCCTGTGGCAGGTCGAACTCCTGGAATGCGTGGGCGGTCAACTTGCCGGTGCAGTGGCAGGGTCTTCCTACTATGTCATGTTCTTCACAGAGCAGGGTCTTGAAGCCTCGTTTGGCTACCAGGTGTGCTGCAGTAGATCCTGCTGGACCCGCGCCAACCACAACGACATCATATACTGCGACGTTAGCCCTCTCCCGACCAAACTCAGTAATCTAAGAACTTACAAAGAAAACATTTTCTCTTGGTCTTCTTATGGCGCGCGCTTCAGACTGCGAGTATCGAGCCCATGATGGGACTTCGCTAGGAATGCCTATTGTCGAAGGGACCTAAATCTGTTTCATACCAGTAAATCACGGAGGAGTATTTCTCCTCTTGGGATGGATGCGCGAACTCCTCTTTGAGGATCGACAACCTGATTGACTTTAATATCTACCAGAAGGCTGCTGAGCATGTAGGCCTTCTCGAAGGAGCATTGACGGGCTCGCATTAAGGCCTCTACAGCGGCCTCTGAAGCCTTCACTGTCGCATCATCAAGGCTGTCGCCCGCCACAAGGTAGCTGTAGTGGTCTTTGGTCTCAAGTATCGGCCATGGAGGCTGCTTCTTCTTTATCAGGCTGAATCTCAGCATGATCGATCCGGGGATCTCTATCGCGGAGACGCATAATTCTCCGTCTGCCTGCGCAGCGTGAAGGTCGCCTGCGGAGAATAGGGCTCCGTCGACAGATACAGGGAGATAGAGCCTAGTCCCTGATGTGATCTCCTTACAGTCTATGTTTCCTCCATGCTTTCCCGAGGTGCTTGACGATTGTTCTCCTTCGGCCGGCGCGACGCCGATGGTACCTATGAGCGGTATCGACCTTACACGAATATCATCGTAGTATGCGAAGCCGTCCTCGATCTTGACTATTTTGGCTGCTGCTTTGAATGGCTTATCTTTCAAGACTCCGTTGCCGGGGACGGCGAGGATCACTCCTCTGCTCTCAGTCTTGATGTCTAGGATCTCCGTGACTAGGGTGTCCCCCTTCTCTGCGCCCTCGATGTATAGGGGACCGGTGGCCCCGTCGACCCTTGACCAATCCAAGCTCTCCAGGGCTGCGTCTTCACTCTTCACTTGGCCTCCAACCGCGTCCTCGGCCTCTAGCAGAACGAGCTCACCGGGTTCAACATGCTCGACCGGCTTATGTCTTGGGCTGAAACTATAAACAACCTTGTCTTTTGTAACAATTTTCATAACACAATCACCTGGTGTACTATGTACACTGTTGTAGAATCATAAAAATGGTTGAGAAAAAATCTTTGATTCCTGAGACTATTCTGGCGGCATTTCCTTGAATGCAAGACTGATATCTATTCCCTGTCTGCTTCGGTAGACTCTTGAGATCCAGAATACTATGAACCCGACAAGGAAGATGATGAATATCATCCAGATCGATTCAGGGGCGTTAGCTAGCAGGTTTGAGTCGGTTGCGAAATAGTAACTCACGAACAACCCTACAACTATGTCCAAGAATGCGATGACGGCCAGGGCTGGTAGAGCCCCCATCTTCCAGTTTACAGGAGACCTCTCGAACAGCTCTTTCCTCCTGAATGGAAATGCTATGCCTGCTATGCCTACGAAGACCGCGTTTATCGCCAATGCGAAGATGCTTGAGACCATAGTCAGCCAAGAGACGCTTGCATACAGTGCTAGGAAGATTTGTGCTATGATGAATATTATGATGGCGTTGTATGTTGGTGTCCTGAACCTTTCGCTCACGTGTGAGAGCTTCTCCGGCGCTATCCTGTCAAACGACCACGCCAGCATGATTCTGCTGTTGAGCATAATGTTCTGTGGAACAAACCAGACTCCCCATATCAAGTAGCCTATGCTGATCAGCCCATAGATGACGGAGTTGCTTGTGAGGAGGCCGACGAATGATGGGAAATATGGAGGTATCGCGAGACCATACTCACCAAGCCACCAGAGACTACCGACCGCATACCATAACTCTGTGCCGATAGTTCTTATGAATAGGAACGCAAGGACCGCTGAGAAGATTCCGAGAAAGATCGTTGCCACAGGTCCGCCCCACAGCTGAGCTTTCTTGACGTCTTTGATTTCGCCAGCCATGAATGTTGACCCCATGCAGTAGGGCATGTACGCATAGAAGAGGGGGACGAGGACCAGAAGTGAAGGCCAGCTGAACTCCGGGTTGAGGTTTGCGCCTAGCTTTCTTGCTGACTCCAACGTAGCACCATAGGTATCCGGAGAGCCTGTAATCCAACCTAACGCATCATTGAAGCGACCTATGAAGATCGTGTTGGTGTTCAGAAGCATCAGACCGATGAACCCTGCTATCCCGATAATTAGAAGCGCAAAGGCAACAGATTGTGCCTTGAAGTAGGATCCTGTCCCTATCACTGACAGTAGCAGGGCCACTACAAGCACTACTACGCCGATCATCCATGCCGCCTGCGTAGTCTGTAGAGAGGTGCCTAGGTCGAGAAGAGCTTGATTGTGAGTGACTGCGCCCCATGTTGAGACGACAGGGGCGAGCCCGTAGCTTGTAAAGGCGTAAGACCCCCATCCAGCCCAGAAGGACAGCCAGATGACCCAGCTGAAACTAACCATGAACCCCAGACTGGGATGCAGCGACCTACTGACGTAATGGTAGTCTCCGCCTGATCTGGGCATTATCACCGAGAATAAGGCGTACAATGTTACTTGGGGGAGCACAAAGATCATCGCGAGCAGGGCTCCAACAGACAGGTCTGCTCCCGGTGACGCAACGGCGCCCCAGAAGAACACGTAGGTCAAGACGAAGCCGAAGGCGGTCCAGAAGATGTTGAACATGAAGACTCTCGGGCTTGTGGCGACTCTGACGAGGCCACTTGCCTTTCTCGCAAAAGGTCTTTCAGACAATTTTGTTCGGGACAAAATTATGGAATTGAATTATTTATAAGACTATGCATAGCAGGATTCTTCAAAGTAACTTATTGACGTTCGACTTCCTCTACGCTGTTATACCAGCTTATCGCGGTTCCCATTCTGGCTCTAAGTTTCCATCTTGCTGTCTTTGGCATATGATCGATCGCAGCTACCAGTTTAGAGATTGCAAGATCAATGGTGGCTTTGTCACCCTCATCAAGGACGCCGCTTTTCTTACTGAAGAGCATGATCTTGTTGAGGTTGGCCATGACGGTGTGGTGGAAGCCCCAGTCGTCAGCCAATAGCCGTGATATGTAGTCGGCGTTGATTCCGTCTTCGGTCTCTTTAACCGGGTGTGCGCGCAGCAATACCAAAATGTCTTTTATATCTTTCTCGTTGATTTGAACTATCTGAAGTTTTTCGAGTAATAGGTCTGCGAGAGAAATTGTCGGGTAGTCCTTGTCCAATCTTTTTCTGAAATCTATGGTGTGATTCATCTTCAGTCTATCGAGGAATATGTCGACTTTCAGCCGATTCTTGGGGTTGTAGAAGAAGAATCGGTTCTCGTGGATCAACATATCCTTCGCAACCTCGTATCCCAGATTCTTCATGATAGTGCATATCCCGCTGCTCTGTCTGTTAAGCCCGACGAGGTCGATGTCAGTCAATCTTCTCCCTAGAGAATTATGGAGTGATAGGAAGTTCTTACATTTGATTATGATTGCAACAGCGCCCATGATCCTTAATGTAATATTCCTTTCCCTAGCAGCATCTACGATCCTCAAAGCTTCCTGCACGTGATCGACTGCTTTTTCATCCATGCCATCAACGCCAGCGACTAGTTACTAAAGACTTATATTTTTTAAGTCTATGCTAGCCTGTGATTGCGCTTGCATAGTACGAGAATTTTCTTCACTACGGATATTCATGGTTCTGAAGCCTGCTTTAGAAAATTTGTCAACGCAACGAAATTCTTCAAAGCAAACGCTCTCATATTGGGAGGAGACCTAACCGGGAAGATGATAGTTCCAGTCGTAAAATGTCCAGATGGAACTTTCAAAGCTAGGCTCTTTGGACAGGAGAGAGTTGCCAAGAACGAAAGTGAAATGAACAATCTAGTTAAGGTCATTAGTTCTGTCGGTTTCTATCCTTACAATTCCAGCTCCTCTGAGATGGAGGAGTTGAATGATCCCACAAAGCTTGACGGCCTGTTCAAAGAGATTGTATTGGAGACTCTTAGAAGATGGGTTGGCTTGGCTGAGCAGAGACTGAAAGACACAGGCGTCAAATGCTATATTCAGGCAGGGAACGATGACATAAAAGATGTAGACCAGATTCTAAATGATTCAGATTACGTAATCAACACCGAAGGAAAAATCATAGATCTAGATGACCATCACGAGATGATTAGTACAGGTTTTGCGAACATTACCCCGTGGAACTGCCCCAGAGACGTCCCTGAAGATGTATTGATCAAGAAGATCGAAGGGCTAGTTGAACAGGTGAGTAACCTAGAGAACTGCATATTCAACTTCCACTGTCCACCATTTGATACTGAACTCGACCTTGCGCCTGCTCTAGATGAGAACCTTAACGTCATTATGAAAACTGGAAGCGTCATATATTCTCATGTGGGAAGCAAGGCCGTAAGGAATGCTATCACAAAATATGCGCCTCTACTGGGGCTGCACGGCCACATACACGAGTCAAGAGGAACTTACCGTATCGGCCGCACCCTCTGCATAAACCCCGGCAGCGAGTATACAGAGGGGATCCTTAGAGGAGTCATACTGAATCTGAATGAGAAAGGCTTGCAGAGCTACCAGTTGACTGCAGGATAATTCTACTAGTGTACGTTAGGATTCTGAATCCATGAGGTGGCGGCCCATGGGGACCGCCTAGAGGTTGAGCAATCCATACTTATGCTTGGGCGCGCGCTTACGCTTACTCCACAATCTCTTTCTTCGTTCTTTCGATCTTCATATTATACCAGCCGCCGGAGTCGATCATGATGAAGCTCAGTCCAGACAGGCTAAGAGGGAGATTCTTCATATTCCCTGTGGCCCTCATCAGTGATGCCACCACCGGATTGCTAAGCATATCTGTACCGGTCTTGGCATATCATTTAGGCGCCTCAGCTCTAGAGCTCGGAATCATAGGAGCTTCCTTCGCCATAATCTATTGCTTCGCTCCTGCCATTATGGGCGTAGTCTCCGATCTCTTCGGTTATAGGCGGCTTATGACAGCCGCCCTACTACTAAGAGGCGCCCTATGCCTCATCTACCCATTCACTACAACCCCGCTTCACCTAGTCCTAGTCAGGGTTCTTGACGGACTCTTCCTCTCCCTATTGTGGCCTTCTTTGGAAGCCTTCGTAGCGACTCTGTACGCGAGCAACGTCGACTCAGGTCTGAAGAGGTTCAATGTTGCTTGGGGTCTGGGTTGGGTAGTCGGTCCCCTCTTGGCCGGCATACTTCTAACGCTCGCCTTGAAACTACCATTCTTCGTCGCCAGCGTCCTCAACCTCGTTCTTGGAGGCATATGCATCGCCACCTTGGAGGATCCCCCGAGAGTACAGTCGACTACATTCGGTGAACCACATATCGAGATACATCGTCTCGACCGACTCGTGGCCGCAATTACTGTCTTCGCCTCCAGTTTCGTCGTCGGCTCGGTCCTCGCCTTCTTCCCGGCCCAAGCGGTCTCGGCAGAGATATCGCCCCTCGATGTCGGTATGATGGGTCTGGCCTTTGGCGCTTTGCGAGCCGTGTCTTTCTCTCTGATGGGCCCTACCGGAAGAGGCGCTGCAGGGCATAGAAGAACTGTGTCAGGATGCCTTCTCATGTCACTGGCTATGGCACCGTTCTGGCTGCAATACCGTGGGCCTGCGTACTACTTGGGTTTCGCTCTACTAGGTTCTGGTTCAGCCATAGCCTATTCAGCGTCAATATCCCTGATGCTAAAAGGCGAAGGTGGAAGGAAAGGTCTTAGATCAGGACTTTTTGAGAGTTCCTTGGGATTGGGCTACCTTGCAGGACCTCTTGCTGGAGGAGTGACCACTAGCGTCGAGCCCGCCGCGATCTATTTTCTCAACCTGATTGTTGGAATAGTCGTTGCATTTGTGATTCTGTTGTCTGGGCTTCTCCATTCTTTGTTGCTCAGACACAACGTGGAGAGGGATGAAGAATGAATAATGATGAGATCGTCTACTAGACTGTGCGATGTGATCTATGGAGCGAGCTTCATCATTCTCGTTGAACCGTTAGATCCTAAACCAACCAAAACATTAGAACTAAACTGAGCGACTATCTAGGCGTAAGACTCGAATTCTTCGACGGCCTAACTGGAAATGTGGAGCCCCGGGCGGGCTTCGAACCCGTGACCTTTGACTCTTCGGAGGCTCTTACCAAGCCAACGCTCTCCGGTGTCTCTCGACATCTAACCAGGCTGAGCTACCGGGGCACAACTAGATAGCTTCAGACTCATGGTTATATTGGTTACTCAACAAGAAACCATCTTCTCCAAGATGCCCTCAAGCCATTTTCCCACTATACAACATATTCGATATGGTAGTTCAGAGATGCTGAGTTTCAAGAGAACTTTTCAGAAGTGAGTTTGCTTGGAAAGGCTTAAGTGTGAATCCCAAGGCTAAAATAGTCTGTCCATAATTCAATAATGGAGGAAGAGAAATGGTTAAGCAATGTGGGCAATGTGGAGCTGCCAACAGAGACGACGCAACATTCTGCTCAAGTTGCGGGACATCGTTTGCTGCTCCCGCTGTCAAACCTGTCCCGTCAGTGAAGGTTGTTCGACCAGCCGTCCCCTCAGTACCATACAGAGTCCCACCGCCAGGAATGTGCTACTACCACCCGAATCTTCCGGCACAGTATATCTGCAGCCGATGTGGACGAGCGATCTGCAGGGACGATGCACGCTTCTACGGTGATCTGGTCTTGTGTCCGCAATGTTATGCTGGAATAGTTCCAGTAACAGTCCCGACATATCCAACAGCATACCCAACTGGTTACCCAACAGCGTATCCGACCGGTTACCCAACAGCGTATCCAACACAGTATCCGGCGCCGCCTCCAGCACCAACCTTTGGGGCGCCTATGGGTCCGCCTCCGCCAGGGATTCCAGGTCCACCAGGTATGGTCCCGTTCCCGTTCCTCCCACCAAGGGCTAGAGCCCTGTGGGGCTTCATCCTGTCGTTGGTGGCTGGATTAGTCACAGTAATAGCCGGTGCAGCAGCCACAGCGATCCTCTACGCCAACCTCGGAATAGTCCCGGCATGGTTAGCCCCATACTGGATGGCTTTCCTTGGAGCTGGATTGCTGCTGGGCCTAGTGGTGATACTGGGAGCGTTCCTTATCTGGTTAGGATACACAACGCTTGGAGGAATCATAGCCTTCGTCTTCTCGCTGGCCAACATCTACCTAGCCCTGCTGATAGTGGTGCCAACAACATACGTCTACCTACCGATCGCAGCCGGCATAGTTGCATTGGTCCTTGGAATGGTCGGCGGAATACTGGGTATACTCGGGAAATAAGCCAGTAAACCACTCCACCCCCTTTTTTAGTCCCAGGTCTCTGGAGGCACGGGAGTGCCCTACGTAAGCGTCTCAACCGAGGACTTGCCAAAGGTGACTGGCCTTGCGAAGAGTAAGCCTGACCAGAATGTCCGAGTGCGATGTTGCACAGATTGGGAATGAGATGGTGAGTATGTATGAAACAGGGTGATCCGACAAGACCCTACCCTTACGGGGTCTATCCAAGAGGTGCAGCGCCTCTCCCGCCTCCAAGAGCCTACTATCCTCCAAGGGCGAGGCCTCCTCCGGCATACTACCCGAGGCCCCCGAGGCAGCCTCTACGTATATTGTTACTCGTACTTCTCTTTGCCGGCTTGTTGTTGACCTCGAGTGCTTTGATAGTCCTCTTCATTTACAGGCCACCCGGCATAACGCATACGCCGGTCACAAAAGGCCTAGCCAACAGCCCAGTAAGTCTGAACGCAACCTTGGTTGGCGGAGGAAGCTGGCTACAGAACGCCACCGTATACTATAATGTCGTCGATAAGGCTGTGTGGAAGACGAAGGAGATGCAGCTCCCTCCGACAGGAGTTCAGCCATATGTTGCAGTCATACCTGGAAATGAGGTCACCTCAAGCATAGCCTACTACATCCAAGCCGTGAATTCACTGGGACTCTCCACAAATACAGTCGCATACTTCGTCCTAGTCAAAGACTTCAGAGTGACCGCGCACCACCTTGTTGACGATCCATTTGTTCTGTCTGCTGGAACCAGCAACAACACAAAGGTTGAGGTAAAGTCTCTCGGAGGCTTCAGCTCAAGCGTCTCCCTATCGATGTCAGGGTTACCGTCAGGGGTCTCAGCCTCTTTCAACCCTCCGGCAGTAACCCCTCCAGCCAATGGCACAGTGACTTCAGTCTTGACAGTCTCCTCAACATCATCAGCCCCACCGGGAACCTACACGGTGACTCTGTCTGGGTCGAGTGGAAACCTGACCCATACTCAGACTGTAACCGTCAAGGTCAATCCTCAACGCGACTTTGAACTTTCAGCATCACCCGGATCTATTGAGATCAGGCGTGGCGCAGCCGCATTCTACAATGTGACTTTGACTTCGAGATATGGATACTCTGGCGACATCACTCTGACAGTTTCAGGTCTGCCCAAGGGAATCAAGTACACCTTCACAACATCACAGAACAAGACGAGTCTTGCGGGAACTGTTCAGAGACTGAAGTTGGTGGTGACGACGAACCTTCTGTCGCCGCTTGGAACATTCAACCTGACAGTCTCAGCCTCAGACGGCGTCTTGACTCATACGGCGAATATAACGTTGAGAGTACGGCCCTAGGATACATGGTAAGCTTTATGTCTATGCCAGAACAGTTTGGAGGTGAGTGCCCTCTATGAAACTGTTCATTCAAGCACCGATCGGACCGCAGTCTGGACTTGCAGAGATCGATGTTCTACCAGACCACACGATAAGCGAGATCAAGCAGCAGGTATGCGGTTCCTTCGGAATCGACCTGTCTACAGTCGCCTTAATGTATGGTGGAGTAATCTTGGACGACAGCATCTCGGTCGCGGCCGCCGGCATTCCTGAGAACGCTCAGCTGGCCCTGATGCCGTACAACATCATCGGCGGTTGAGTCTTGAATATTCCCCTACTGCTCAAAGAGAAGAATTTTCTAAATCACCAGTTTCCAACAGTCACAGCCCTAAACGATCCTCCAACAAATTATGAGGGCATGCTCAGGTGCGAGAAGGGCGAGGTCAAGAGACTTTCTGAACAGAAGATATGGCCCTTCACAGAGTACGTGGAATGGCAAAGATTCAGGTTGGAGCTACAGGAAGACTATCCAGTCAAGCCCCCAGTAGTCACCTGGCTCACAGAGATTGGACACCCAAACATAGTCCCCAACGTTCCAGGAGCCGTCTGCGTATCCATCATAGGTGAAGATTGGAGGCCAAACCTCAAACTGGTCTCGGTCGTCAACTCACTATACTACCTCCTCTCAGACCCCAACCCGAACAACGTCTTCAACCACCCAAAATGTCTTGAGGCTGCGAAGGTCTGCGGTGAATACGGTTTCCCAAAGATGAGCAAGCAACAGAAGAAGGTTTCTGAACAGGACACTGTCAGGTTCAACATCATACCGGTTCCCGCTCTTCCAGAGAGGCGGACACCACAGAAAGATGTTGTCAGATTCACAATTCTCAGGCCTTACAGGCCTTGACTCTTCGAAGGGCAAATATTGAAGGTCTCAGCAAGGATCCCGTCAGTCAGAGAAGTAGAGGTTGATGTTTCACCAAAGACCACTGTGGCAAAACTCAAGAGCATAATGTGTGCCGAGCTCGGTCTTGAACCGGAATTTGCAAGGATACTTCTAGACGGGAAGCATCTCAGGGAAGACCTGAGACTCTCCAGCCTTAACCTTGAATCAAAGAAGCTGGAGGTCGACTACTTCTGGTCACGCCAGATGATCCTGTGGGGGAGGGAAGGTCAAGATAATCTTGGAGACTCAAGGGTCTTGATCGCCGGGGCCGGCGCCATAGGAAACGAGGCTGTGAAGAACCTCGCGATGCTCGGGATCAGAAACTTCACCATAGTAGACTTTGATGTGGTCGAGGTCTCGAACCTGAGTCGGATGCTGTTCTTCGACAAGGCTGATTACGGTAAGCCGAAGTCGAAGGTCTTGGCTGAGAAGCTACACCACAAGTATCCACACCTCGAGATTATGGCGGTTGAGAGCAGACTTGAGAAGCTTCCTCTGAATCTGTTCTTGAACTCGGACATAATCGTGAGTGGCCTCGACAACTTCGCCTCCAGAGTATTTCTAACCTCAATATCTCGCAGGTACCTTGTGCCCATGGTTGATGGGGGCATAGCAGGGTATCAATGTAGGGTTCAATCATACATACCTCCAGACGACCCCTGTCCAATATGTCCCGTGGCAAGAAGCCAGTACAGTAAACTGGTAGGACTGAGGAATCCATGCGACGCACCTGTTGAAGACGCGAAGGTTCCTTCTTTACCAACAACGATATCTCTGGTCTCCTCAATCCAAGCTCAGGAAGTCGTCAAGATTCTGCTCGGCTACAAGGCCTATCTTGAGAGTGGCCGATGGCCGGAGACTGCGGGCAAGCCTCTGGAGGGAATCTGGATCGCCGACCTCAAGTACAACAAGTACTCCATACTCAAGTTGTCCAAGAACAAGGACTGCATGGTCTGCGGCGAACAAGGTGAGGCCAAAGACACAGTCAAACGGATTGAGATTCCTCTTCGCAAATTCGTCTCGCCAAGGAGTCGAAACGAATTCTTAAGAAATAATCTCCCAGACTCCGAGGAGTTTCTCTTCTTCAGATTCTCCCGGGGAAGAACTGTGAGGGTCGATGAAGGCTTATTGAAGAAAGATGGCTTGAAGAAAGGAGATTATCTCCTAGTTACTTTTAAAAGAAGGGGTGGCGAATACAATGAGGCTATCGCGAGATTGACCTAGGAAGGGATCCAGTATGCCGACTTGTCCAAAATGCGGCAAGGCCAACCCGAAGAGGGCCAAGTTCTGCTATGATTGCGGCAGCCCGATGCATCCACCGATCATTACTCCCCCAACTCCGGTCAGGCCGCCAGCGCCGGTCCCACCGATCCCGAAGCCGGCTCCGACCGTCAGGGTGATTGCGCCTCTTGGAACAGGTCCAGCCGCACCCACACCCCCAAGGACAACCGTCTCCATGAGGATCCCGCCTATGGGCACCTGCAGCTACCACCGGGAACTTCCCGCGGTCTACATATGCAGCAGATGCAACCGATCGATCTGCAGGTCATGCGGAAGGCACTACCTTAACATGGTCTTCTGTCCGCAGTGTTACGGGCTCGCTGTTCCACAGCCCCGTTACTGGTAGCCCCACAGTCGCTCCAAGGAAGACCTATTCTTCATGACTTGGCATTAGTCTACCCGCGCCTCTCAGTCTCTGAGTCGACTCCTTCAGTTGCTCCACGGTGACGCCTAGGTCCTTCGATGCCTGACTCCAGGAGATAACCCCTGAGTGATCAACGATGTAGCTGTAGATCCTCTCGTCAAGGGGTGAGAGGGGTTCTGGGGTTTTCGGCTCAACCTTCTGGGCCTTCGAGACCGGCTTGGTCTTTGCGAGAGGAGCTCTTTCTTCATGAAGTCTCCTCCACCTCAAGACCAGAAGGAGAGATGATGCTACACCGCCCGCCGCCACCGCTGCTAGGGCCGCAAGGAATGCGGGGTTGACTGAGATGATCTCGGCCTCCGCGGTGCTTTGAGCAAACCTCTCGTCGCCATCGAAGACTGCCTGAATCTTTGTTCTCTTGAGGAGGAGGGTTGGCTCCAGACTCAGGTTTGTCTTTGCGTAGCCTCCTGAATCGGTCAGGACTGATGTGACCGGCTTCTCGTCAGCAAGAATCGTCACCCTCACGTTCTCAACAGGCGTGTTCAGGAGGCTTCTCAATGATAGTTCAAGGTCTACACTGTTTCCAAAAATGAGGACGGTCGGGTTGCTGTGCACCGTCATCCTCGTCGAGGCTGGGCTGATGCTGAGTCTTGAGGAGTTGCTGCTCTTGAGATAGTTTGTTGAGCCTGTGAAGGTTACGTCGAGCAGGGCTTCCCCTGACCTGTTCATGTTCAAGGTCAGGCCTGTCCTACCTTCAGGGTCGGTCTGGCCGGTCTGGGATATTTCTCCTGACTTCGATGTCACCGTAAATTTGAGGGTCTGATTCGGAACTGGTCTGGACCTTTCGTCGAGGAGTGTGATGTTGACTGTGGCTGGGACTGTGGTGTTCATTGTTTTCGGAGGATCTATTGAGATTGAGGTCGCTAACGGCTCCACTCTGACAAGGAAGGTTTCGGATACGTTCAGGTAGTATTCTGAGCCCCCGTAGGTGGCCTTGACGCTGTGGTTTCCAGAATCCAGACCTGCCGGGTAAACATAGGTGGCTACTCCTTGAGGTGTGGTTTGATTCTGGCCGACCGTCGATCCCACCTGGAAGATTAAGGGTTCGTTTGCCAGGGGTTTCCGGTTCAGGTCTGAGAGTTCAGCCTGGATCTTGACTGGGTCGCCGTACTTTGGGTTGGGTGGGGTGGATGACAGTAGGATCTTCGGCTTCATCTTGTCTACGTTCAGCTCTAGGGTTTCGTCTTGATGGTGTGCGACTCCTCTGAAGTCGTTGAATGCAAGTCTGAAGCTGACCTTGTAGAGTCCGGGCTTAGTCTCTTTCTTGTTCAGGGAGCCAAGGGTGAAGGTTAGGGTCTTGGTCTCTCCGCTTGAGACTGCTCCTAGGTTGCCGCTGCTTAGCGGGCTTATTTTGAGGTCTGAACCCATCACCGTGACGACTGCGTCTTCCATCTCGTCGTTGCCGATGTTTGTGAAGTTGACCTTCATGGGCAGGGTCTCGTTCAGTCCCCAAACAATCCTAGATATTGAGCTGGTCCATTTCCCAGTGGCCAGTTCGACTACTGTGAGGGCAAGTTGCCTGGTGTCGTGAAGAGTATCGGATGGTGTTGACCTCAGTTCAACCGTCAGGCTGTAGGTCTCGGGTCCGGTCCAGCCTCCAAGCTCGACGATAATCCTCTCGGTCTCTTCGCCTCCATTACACTGGAACGGGTTCGACTTGCCGTCGAGGACGAGTTGGCTGTACCTGTATATTCTGATGTAGAACTGTGTCTCGGAGGAGTTGAGGTTCTTCACGGCGAAGTTCAGGGTTACATTCTCACCCTCATAGATCTTCTGTTGCGACAATGTGACGGTGGTGAAGGTCGCTGCCCCGTCTGCGGGGTCGGCTTCGGCTTCGGAAATGTTTCCCACAAGAAGGGCGCCTGTCAGGAGTATCAGGCCCATCAGCGCCGCGGCTTCGAGTCGACCCAAAAGCATTTTCCCCGCCAATTCTACTGAGAGTCCAAATCAATTAAACTTTAATATTCTCCAGAATCTAGAGCTACGCAAAAACGGGGATATCTGGTTTGGAGACGATATCGCGTGGAGAGAAGGCGATAATATATCCCGGTGAACGGTACACGCCGCGGGAGCGTGTCTGGAAGATTCTTGAGCATCAGGAGGCCGATAGGGTTCCTGCTGAGCTTGGCGGATGCCTATCCTTCATGATGAAGCAGTCATACTTCAACCTCAAACACTACCTCCACCTCCCAATATTCTTCAAGGAGATAGACTACTGGCCCGGAGGGACACACTACACCTCCTGGTGGACCACACCAATAGACGAGAAGATCTACCGGAGATTCAGAATAGACTTCAGGCCAATATCGATAAGGTTCCCCAGACCCTTCATACCTCAGAAGCTCTTCCCAGACAACTCATACATAGACGAGTGTGGCTTCCACAGGAAGGCCGGTGAACTATACTTGGAGTTCACCAGCCCGGCGCCTCTGGAACATATGGATACTGTTGACGAGATCCTTGGCGACCCCTACTGGCCAGACCCTGAGAAGGACAGGTCTGTTGAGGGGCTTGACAGGAAGGCCAAGAGGCTCGATGAGGCAGGCTACGCCGCATGTTGTGTCGCGCCGATGGGTGGGCCTTTCGAGACCTCCTGGCAGCGCAGGGGCTTCAACAAGTTCATCGAGGACATCTACTTCAGGCCGCACATAGCGAACGCGCTCCTCGACAAGGTTACAGACCTGCTGATCCAGATGTATGGAATGATGCTCGACCAGATCGGAGACTACTGCACCCTGGTAGGGGTCGCCGACGATATGGGAGCCCAGACCTCAGGCCTGCTCAGCCTCAAGACCTACAGGGACTTCATAAAGCCCAGACACAAGAAGATCTACGACTTCATCCACAAGAAGACTGCCGGCAAGATCTACCTCCACAGCTGCGGGAACGTTGAGATGTACATCAATGACTATATTGGGGAGGGTGTGAACGTCCTCAACCCTGTCCAGCCTGAGTGTCCAGACATGGGTCTGGAGGGTCTGAAGGAGAAGTATGGCGGCAAGCTCACATTCTGCGGGGGCGTCAACTCACAGAGGGTCCTACCCCGGGGAACGCCTGCGGACGTCCAGGCTGAGGTTATGAGGGTCCTGAAGGCCGGCGCTGCTGGAGGGGGAATGATAGTTGCGCCCGGACACATAATCCAGCCAGAGGTTCCACCCTGGAACGTGTGCGCACTCTACGACTCAGTCGTCAAGTACGGGTCTTACCCAATCAAACTTTGAGGTGATCCTTTATGGCTCAGAAGAATATTCTGGACAAGTTCAAACAGTCGATAGTAGACCTGAACCTGGATGCGACGCTCGACGCGACCAAGGAAGCCCTGAAAGCAGGGGTCTCACCATACGAGATGATGGATGAGATGCGGGCGGCAAGCAGCATCGTGGGACAGAAGTTTGAGGCCTGCGAATACTTCATCAGTGAACTCGTGATCGCAGGAACGATAATGAAGGCTGCGTCCGACCTCCTCAGACCCCACCTAGCATCCGGCCAGGTCAAGTACAAGGGCAAGGTCGTCATAGGAAGTGCTCCCGGAGACCTTCACGACATAGGCAAGAACCTTGTAGTCGTGAGTCTGATGGGCGCGGGCTTCGAGGTCGTCGACCTCGGCATAGACGTCCCCGCCGCAAAGTTCCTTCAGGCCGCAAAGGACGAGGGACCTGACATAATCGGGGTCTCAGCCTTGACCAGCACCACGATGATGAGGATCGGTGAGGTTCTCGAGGCCCTGAAGTCAGCCTCCCTACGTGGGAAGGTGAAGGTGATCCTGGGCGGGGCTCCACTGACCGAGGAGTTCGCGAAGAGCGTTGGGGCAGACGGCTACGCGAGAGACGTCATCCAAGGAATAAAGATGTGTGAGGGCTGGGTCTCATCAGCATAGGCCCAGCATCTCTTCTTGGTCCAGAAGTGAAGACTTCTAGTCCTGCTTGAGGCTCACCTTACTCCATTTCCCAGTCTTCTCGTCGTACTCATACTCCCCAAACTCTGGCCCCAGAACCACGGCCCGGTCTATCCTGAAGGACCTCGTCGGCTCATGGAATCCAAGGTAGACCTGGGCTTTCGGGCCCGGAAGACTCTTCTTCTGGCTGAGGACCCATAACGACTCGATGGCTGAGTCCAGACGTTCGAGGGCTGCCTCAACAATCTTGCGGTCGCCGCTTCTGCACCTCATCTTCGCGTTGAGGTTCTCAACCTCGCACTCGAAGGAGACCATGGGGTCCTCCCCCCTCCTCCGTTTGCTCAGGATCTTGGAGACATCCTTCTTCGCCCTCTTCCAGTAGTCGCTCTTGATCACGCCGAGGATGCGGGGCAGACTCTCCCCAGAGATCTGTCCGAAGACGAATGCCGCTGTTGGCGGGTGCTCCTCCGAGGCCTTGAGTATGTAGGCCCTCTCCTTGAGGTCGAAGGCTCTGCCTAGGGCCTCAGCGATCTTGTGAAGCTCCTTCTCGCTAAAGTTCTGGTCCAGAGCAATTGTGAGTTTCAGCTTCTCCACGACTACATACACCCAGCAGTCTATTCGCTTTGTGGAAAGAAAAATCTTACCCACAAGTTCTTGTTCACAAGCCTAACTGTAGGAGGAAGGTGGCTGCTCAGAACCGCACCCACTGCAGTACCTCGCCTCAGCCTCTATCGGCCTCGAACAGTTCACGCAGAGCTTCCTTCGCGGGGGCGAGATTGGGCCTCGAGGATTCAGCTCCTCAGGCTGGAGGTCCAGGTGGCCCGCAGACCTCAACCTCCCTATCGCGGCCTGAAGTTGACCAACCGGTATACCCAGGTCCTGAGCCGCCTGCGAGATCGAGATCTCACCGTTATGAGCCTCAATATACTTGAAGACTTTCTCGTCAACGATCTCAGTCGACTGGTAGGACTCACCCCTTGGAGGGGTCGTCACCGTGACTCTTGGAGGCGGAAGGCCGCTCCTCGCTTGGAAGTCCGGAGAATACCCTCCTCCACCAAACCTCTCAGGCTCACCCGAGAGTCTCCTCTCTATCCTCGAAAGGGTGGTCCTGAGCCGATCACCAAGCTGAGTGAAGACCCCGGAAAGGTCAGTCTCCCCCTCGCCAGCGTAGACCCTGCAGTAGTCACACCACATCCTGCCCCCTACAGGTCGAAGCGGGAAACCGCACCTGGTACAGAAGTTCTGAGCCGCTCTCCTCTCGATCCTCAGCCACCCACCCTAAACCAGCACGACTAAACTCTGAACCCACTCTCTTATCTTGATTTTGGCCCTCAAACCACATCATACATCGCCCGAACCCTCCTCACCAAGGAATAACCAACGAGACGACAACCCCCCTTTCAGGCCACCATCCCCCATCCAGTAGGCCGAGGGACTCAACCGTCCAAGTTACCAGAACCGTTACCAAACCACCCCCCCTAGGGGGGTGGGGGGGTGGGTCGCCCTCTCAAGACAGAAAACGGAAAACCCCGGAGAGAAGACCAAAACTACTCAGAGAATCACGGCCAGACCCTTAACCAAACACGCAAATCTCCACCCCGCCTCTTCCAGCCAATCACGAAAGCCAGCAACCTGGAAGAAGCTAGGACAGAAAGCACAATCACACCTATGACGAAGGCCGCGGTCCCAAGCATCATCACCCCGCTCCAGAGACAGAGCTCCCCCAGGAGAGAGAAGCCCAGACTACAAGCAATGATCAAGGCGCCAAGCCTCCAGGCGAGACCCCGAAACCTCCTGCCCCTCCTGAGCATCAATGGACCAAAGACCGGCGAGAAGTATACTGCCCCGATCAGGAAACTTGCCAGCGCACCTGAAACGAAGACCCCGAGCTCAGGCAAAGATCCAAAAGGCGCATACAGGATCGAGGAGAGGCGCAGAATCCCGATCAGAGGATAGAGGCCAACCCTGACCAAACCCCTAGCAACCTCACCGCCCATCAAAAAGTCGACAACAGACGGACTGAAGGAATAATACCAAAGATTAAAGACGGTCATGAAGCTCTCCCCCGCAAACGTCCTCCTAACAGTCCCATCCCTGAAACCCCTCAGGAACTGAACCTCAGGAGACAGCTCTGAACCATAGGCGGCCGTGGCGACTATGCAGGCACCCATACTCAACCTCACATTCACAGTCCTGACAAGACCATCCCCAACCGCGGTCACGGTCAGGGCATACGAACCAACAGGCGTACCAGGAAGAGTATTGATGAGAAGCGTCGAGGTCCCAGGAGGCGTAAGCGTCCTAGGGTTGAACGTGCTATTGGAGTTCGCGGGAAGACCCTTCAGACCCAAGGTCACGGGAGAACTGAAGCCGTTCAGAGACTCCAACGTCAGGGTGAATGAGGTCGACTGGCCAGGCCCAATCCTCTGCTGGTCAGGAGACGCAGACAACGTGAAACCTCTGGCCGAGACGCCGTAAAGAGCCGTATAGGTCCCGCCCGCAGAGATAGTCCTCGAGGTCACATTGAAGGCTAGGTCCCGCCAACCCGACAGGGAGCGGCCCAACCTATCAGTTGAGGACATGACCAGACTGTGGCTTCCCGAGACCCCACTGAAGATGTGCGGGGTCACATACTCCACACCGTCCCAGGTGAACGCGGCCTCAGTCCCCTCACCAGTAGGAGCGTAGACAGCAGTCACCGTCACGTCGTAGACACCGACACTCTGATACTCAGCAACCGCTGTATGAGGCCCATCCATAGAGACCTCAACAGGATTGCCGGCAACCTCAACCCGGTCAACCAGCCACCTCCTGAAAGTATATCCAGAGACGGCCGAAGCCTCAATACCAACCCTGGAACCTGAGTCATACCAGCCCGAACCGCTCAAAGCAACAAGACCCACAGGAACAACAGTCACGTTCAGGAAGTACTGTGTCTTGTAGAAACCAGTCACAACAAGAGGATCCACAACCGTGACCGGCGAAGAGACCGAGGTCCCTGTAAGCAGATAACGGGTAAAACCATCAGTCAGGTTAGACTGGTAACCGAAGGTGTGGCCTGAACCGTTGACCCACCAGAACCCAACAGGCAGAGCATAATTGGTCCCGTCAATCGTCGCGGAGACAGGTCTGGCTGAACCCGACTGCTCAAACACACTATAAACCTCCCTGAGATAGGTGAAGACCAGAACCACACCAGACGTCACCGTCTGGAGATTATTGACGCAGTGAAACCGCTCAACCGACGAGGCGTTAACATAACTATCAACCATAATAGTATGGGTCGTGCCGACATCAAAGCTCAGACTGGTTGAACCTCCCCCATGTACGACTCCCTGAGCGGCATCGTCGACACGCAGCGTCGTCGAGAGCTCCTCAGGAAGACCAGCAACCTCAACAGTCACAGTGTACGGGGTGGTCGCGGGCGCGGTCGAGTTCATCCAGACGACACGCGTATAAGGATTCGGCTTCCCAAACCTCCTCTCGATCGCCCCAGACGTCACCTCCAACTCACAAGGAAGAGTCTGATTCGCAGCCTCAATCTTGAACGCACCCCCAGCATTCAGCTTGATCGAGCCGCCCTCCACAGAGACGCTGCCTGAGACAGGTCTGCCCGAACGGTCCAACGTCACCCCGTAAAGGTTCCTGTCAGCCTGCTCTATCACCACCGACTCGCCCTGGCTGAAGGCATAATTCACCGCGGTGTAATTGATCCCGTTGTAGATCGTCGAGGCAACGACCTGATAACCACCCGCCGTAAACGTTGTATACGCTACATCCGCAGCACCCATTCCGTCAGAACCAGTAGTCAAAGACCCTGTACTGACAGTCCTGCCCCCTGCGTCCACAACCCTGACGTAGACCTGCAGCCCACCAAGAGGGGTCTCCCTACCGTCAGGATTTCTCATGAAAGTGATCGCCCATGTTCGCGTCGGGTTCTCAGGCCTGTAAGGGTAGACCCCAAGCTTGAAACCCGTCCTGACAACCGTAGAGGTCACCGGCTGGCTTCCAACCCAGACATCGGCCAACTGGCCCTCAACCAACCTGCCAGCCGCAGCCTGCCTAATCTTCATCTTGAACCTAAGGTCGTCAAAGAAAGGGTTCGAGGAAGCGTCGGAATAGATCACGCCATTAAGACGCGCGAGGAAATCATAAGGATTGGACGGGCTCGTCGAGAGCTCAGCCGTCAATATGAAGAACATCGCCGACGAGGTCCTGTAAGAGAGGTCTGGATTGAACTTGTAAGTGAAGTCCGGGCCTCCACCCAGCAAGTCACTTCCCATGAAGCTCCAGGCATCATAATACTTCAGGTTGACAACCGGGTCCCTATACACGATATCCCTAACCATTCTATCCTTGAGATTCATAGCGACAATCTGCGTAGCCGCCTCAGTCATACCCTCCTCAGCCCAAGAACCCCCGAGCAAATATACCGCGTCGTGAAATGCATGAATGAGTTCATGCGTGAATACAGCGTCCCACACAGGCGAGGTGCCGCTCGACGGAGGAAGCTGACTCAGAATAATGGTATTATTGGGGCCGTAATAGAAATTCCAAGGATAGAGGCTACCCTCATAACTCAAGGTTACGGTAATAGTGTTCGACGGGTTACCATAGACCAGTCTGATCTCAGGATAGACAATGTCAAAGAGTTCCTGAGCATAAGACCGACTCTCAACCGGAAAACTCGAATCATAGACAAGAGTTATGTCCCCACCCCCAACAGCGCCAAGCGCCAGATAAGCATCCCCAAAGACCCCACCTGTAGACTCCCGAAGACCAGAGATGAAGCCGCCGCACAATGGACCCGACACGAGAAACTCAGAGCCCTGACGGAAGTCTTGAGCAGAGAGAAACCCATGAGAATAATATGATTGACCCAGGGGAAAGCTGGATGAGGCAACCACTACCAGCAGAAGCAAGAGCGGCTTGGAGCCAAACCTCAACCTCATCTTCCCCGTTAGGCCTACTACGTTTCCACTCCGATTTATCAAGGTTTTCAACCCCTCAAACTCCGCGGCCAAGAAACTCCAAACACGTGAAGAGACCCAGCCCACCAAAAAGGTGACAACGCGAGTCAGAGTTGGCTTCAACTCTAATCATCAAATCTCCCACTTCAATACTTCGCAAAGTTTTTATTTTCAACATCTCAGCATTTCTACGCATCCATTGAGGGAATAGAGTATATGGCTTATCTTACAGGTAAACCCATCCTGATACTCAAGGAAGGAACTGCTAGAAGCAGAGGGAAGGAAGCTCAGAGGTCAAACATAATCGCCGCAAGAGTCGTCGGCGAGGTTGTCAAGAGCACCCTCGGCCCACGCGGAATGGACAAGATGCTCGTCGACACGCTCGGAGACACCACGGTCACAAACGACGGAGCAACAATCCTCAAAGAGATCGAAGTCCAGAATCCAGCGGCAAAGATGATGGTCGAGGTAGCAAAGACCCAAGACGACGAGGTCGGGGACGGAACGACTACAGCGGTGATCCTTGCCGGCGAACTCCTCAGAAGGGCTGAAGAACTTCTTGAAGATGACGTGCACCCCACAACGATAACTGCGGGATACAAGAAGGCTTCTGAAAAGGCCATAGAGATTCTGAATCAACTGTCAAGGCCGGTCGACCTCAAAGACAGGGCGACCCTCAAGAAGGTCGCGGTCACGGCCATGTCCAGCAAAGGAATAGGAGACGCAAAGGAACACTTCGCCGAGATCGCAGTCGACGCTATCAAACAGATAATGGAGAAGAGGGGCGAATCCAACCACGCCGACATAGACAACATCCAACTCATAAAGAAGGAGGGCCAGAGCATAATGGATACGCAGCTCATCAAGGGCATAATACTGGACAAGGAAGTTGTTCATCCAAGGATGCCGAAGACCCTCAAGAACGCGAGAATAGCCCTACTCGACTCTGCACTCGAGATTGAGAAGACAGAGTTCAGCGCCGAGATCAGAATAAGCGACCCAGAACAGATGAAGGCGTTCATGGATGAAGAGACCAGAATGATGAAGGCTATGATGGAAAAGGTCAAGGCCTCAGGGACAAACGTAGTCTTCTGCCAGAAAGGAATAGACGACATGGTTCAACACTTCCTAGCAAGCGAGAACATGATGGCTGTTCGGCGAATAAAGAAGTCCGACATGGAGAAGCTCTCCAGAGCGACCGGCGCCAAGATAGCCACAAACCTTGACGACCTGACCCCCAGCGACCTAGGCACCGCCGGCCTGGTTGAGGAGAGAAGGATGGGCGAGGACAGGATGGTCTTCATAGAAGGCTGCAGAAACCCCAAGTCCGTAGCCGTCCTGATCCGTGCTGGACTCGAGAATCTGGTCGACGAGGCTGAGAGAGCCCTGAACGACGCCCTCTCCGCCGTAGCGGCTGTCGTGAACAAGAACAAGATAGTCTTCGGCGGAGGAGCAATCGAGGCTGAACTGGCAAAGACACTAAGAAGATACGCGAGCAGAGTCGGCGGAAGGGAGCAGCTCGCAGTCGAGGCCTTCGCCGACGCACTAGAGGCCATACCCATGACCTTGGCCGAGAACGCGGGCCTCGACCAGATCGACATCATGGTTGCTCTGAGGGCGGCTCACGAAAAGAAGACAGGCTTGGCTGCGGGAGTAGACGTATACACCGGAAAAGTGAAGGACATGTCCAAGCTAGGTGTGCTGGAACCTACAAGGGTCAAGGAGCAAGCTATAAGGTCAGCCGCAGAAGCAGCCTCAATGATCCTGAGAGTAGACGACGTGATAGCGGCGGCCAAACCCCCGCCGACACCACCAAGAGGTGGGCCTGAAGGCGGAATGCCCCCATACTAGCTAGGCTCTGAAGGCCAAGACAATAGGCGAATCACCAAGCCAGCAATCTCACCCCAAACCTCAAGAGTGGAGGCTCAACAAGAGCCCTACCTATTCCCAAAGTATCATTCAGAGAACTCTGGTCTTGGTAACGTCAGGCTACTCTACGAGCAGGTCGCCGTAGGGCAATATTACTATCGAGATGGGTTTAACAACCTTCTTCGCCCTTATCTTGCTCCTAGCCTTCATCTTGATTCTCTCCAAAAGGTCTATGCAGTCGAGTCTGAGCCTCACGTTACTGTTATCAGCCTTCTTGAGGACTATCCTCGCCATCTCCAAGACCGGTGTCTCAGGCTTGATCAAGACCCTGGCCGCCATCTCCAAGTCTTGGAGGGCCTCAATCGTTGCCTTGGCTCTACTAATATTCCTGCGTGCCCTACTCTCGAGTATGCTCACATTCTCTCTAGTGGTCTTGAGCTGTTTGGCAGCGTCCGCCTGAGTTAACCCTCGACTCCTCAGCTTAAGAACCTGTACCTGCCGGTCAGTAAGAAGGCTTAACCTCTTCGCCATAACCCCACAGAGAAGACTTGCTCAATACCTTTAATAACTCTTTTCAAAGTCTCCAGATCCAAATCTCGGTATCAATGAAGAGTCTATCAGAAACTTGAAAAGTAGCTTCCCCTCAAACGAAACAGTATTGATACTCCTTAAGAAGACATAAGAGTAATACTGTATAGATCCAAAACTTCTCCAAACTTCACGTTAAAGTCGACCCAACAGAGTCGGTAACACTCCAAATAGGAAGGAGGATGGTCTTGGGCAGGATCTCTGTAAGAGACGTCAACCTATGCGTTGGGTGCCAGTCTTGCATGTTCGCATGCTCTAGAAGGTTCGGTGAGGCCGGCCTAGGGAGATCCACTATACATGTGAGTTCAGCTGGCGGTGTAGAACGCGGATTCATAGTAGTGGTATGCAGAGGCTGCGCCGACCCACCGTGCATGAGGGTCTGCCCCACAGACGCTTTAGAAAAGAGAGCCGATGGAGGCGTGATCCTTGACCCAAAGAAATGTATCGGGTGCAGAAGCTGTGCCGAAACCTGCACCCTCGGCGCAATCTTCTGGGATGAAGAGAATAATAAGCCACTGATATGTGTCCACTGCGGACTCTGTGTGCAGCACTGCCCCTACAGCGTCCTGAAGATAGAGCCCACAATAGCTGATGGAAAATGATAGCTGGTGACACACTCTCCAGGGTCTTGCATATCGACCTGACAGACCGCCGCTTCTGGGTTGAAGACAGACCCGACCTCTTCGAGAACTACCTAGGAGGCTCAGGTGTGGCTTCAAACCTCCTCACCCAAGAATGCCCCAAAGACGCGGACCCATCAGGTCCGGAGAACCCAATAGTCTTCGCGGTTGGGCCCCTCAACGGCGTCTTTCCCCTAGCCTCAAAGACTGTGGCCATGTTCAAGTCTCCCCTGACAGGCAACCTCGGAGAGAGCCACGCCGGGGGCAGAAGCTCGGTCGCGATAAGGCTCGCAGGATACGGAGCCATAGTGGTAAAGGGCTCAAGCGCCACGCCGGTCTACCTATCGATTCAGGGTGAGAAAGTCAACTTCCGAGTAGCCTCGGTACTCTGGGGTATGGGAAACAGCTACACAGTAGGCAGGGTCATCAGAGAGAGGGAGCCTGGTTCAGGCCTGAGAACGATAATGAGGATCGGTAGAGCAGGAGAGAGACTCGTCTCATACGCCTCCGTGATAACCGAGACCTACAGACACTTCGGGAGGCTGGGGCTGGGGGCCGTCTTCGGCAGCAAGAGACTGAAGGCCATCGTGATTTCTGGAAAACGCAGCCTCAAGGTCAAGGATCCCCAGACCTACCGTGAGGTCTACAAGGAAATATTCGAAAGCATCACAAAGTCCCCAGCCATGAAGAAGTATCATGAACTCGGAACCGCTATGAACGTCAATGTCCTGAACGAGTCCAGAAGCCTCCCAACAAGAAACCTGAAGAAAACCTTCTTCGAGACAGCAGACAGAATCTCGGGCGAGAAATTTGCCCAGAACTATCTTGGAAGGAGAGCCGCATGTTCACACTGCCCCGCAAGCTGCATACACCTAGCAACTCTGAGAGAGCCTTACGCCTTCGACCCCTTCTTCTTCAAGACAACTATGATCTCGTACGACTACGAGTTGATCTATGCCCTAGGCTCAATGCTTGAAGTGTCTAGCGCAAGCCAACTCCTCAAACTTCTGGACGAGGTCGAGGTTGAGGGCCTAGACGCCATAAGTACAGGTGTCGCCTTGGCCTGGGCCACAGAGGCTCAGGAGAGAGGCCTAATCTCCGAGAAAGAGACTGGACTAAGGCTCTCATGGGGTGATTGGGAAATATATCTGAAAGCCATCAGGATGATCGTCGAGCAACCCAACGACTTCTACTCAGCCCTAGCCAAGGGTGTGGATCACGCCTCCTCCAAGTATGGAGGGAGAGACTTCGCCCTAGCTTTTGGAGGGAATGAGATGCCTGGCTACCATACAGGGCCAGCTGCATACATCGGCTTCCTCACAGGTGCTCGCCACAGCCACCTCGACAGCGCAGGATACAGCCTAGACCAAGAGGCGGTCTCGTCTAAGGGGCTTCTACCTGTTGAAGAGATAGTTGATTCACTCCTTGCAGAGGAGCAGTGGCGCCAAGTACTTTCCAGCTTGGTCATATGCTTCTTTGCCAGGGGAAACTACACCCCAGAGGTGGTTCTCAGATCCCTCTCAACGGTTGGGTACGACCTGGATCAAGAGAGGTTAAGGATGATTGGTCGAGAGATCCTAAGAGTCAAGAACAAGTTCAAGATCAGGGAAGGCTTTAACCCTCAGGCCCTTCAAGTTCCCAAAAGAATCCTTGAGACGGCCACGCCGCTGGGCAACCTTAATGAGGCTACCTTAAGGAAGGGTGTTGAGCTCTACTTCGCCAAGGCCTTAACGAAATCCAATGAATAGAGATCTTTGGGGCCTGGTCTCAAGCCAATGGGCGAAGACGACAACCAGACTGATACGGCTATTGAGACTCAAACATCCAGCCAAGGCATAACTCTTGCGCTGTGAACCTGTAATAGTGGAATCATCAGAAGATGTCTCTATTACTCTTCCACAAATCTAATACAATACCTAGAACGCGATGCTCGAATATCTAGAGTCTGCCTTCAATAACTGGAGTGAATTGCAGTTGACCGGTACAATCGATTCAATGGGTGTGGAGATACGGAATCAGATAGAAGACATTCCGGCATACGTCGAGTATCTGCTATCCTTACCTAAGCCTCCCAAATCTGAGGTGAACGGAGCGAACTGCATATTCATAGGTGCAGGCGACTCTTTTGCCGCGGCACTGGCGACCGAACACCTCACCGCACACAGTGCAAGGAGTCTGGATCCATACGAGGTTTGTAGAAAACCATCCATCGTTACAGACATGCACCTGTACGTCATTTCCGTCTCTGGCAGGACGATGAGTAATATTGAAGCAGTCAAGGCAGCCAGGAGATTTGCGAGGGAAGTTACAGCGATAACCGCAAACCGGAACAGCCTCCTAGCCAAGTATTCCGAAGACCTGATTGAGCTAAAGTATCGCAGTGAAGGTAGGCTGACTCCTGGAACGAACGGTTTCACCTCAAGTCTATTGGCCTGCTATTCACGTGTTCGGCCACTCCCAAAGCTCTCCAGCCTCTCTGACATGTACGATGAAGCCTTGTCTTGGTCTCAAGAGATCCGGATCCCGGTGCAGTCAACAACCTTCATCACAGGCACAGGCCTAACTTACCCACTCGCGATCTACGGCAAGGCTAAGATCTATGAGGTCTTGGGATCCAAGGCTCAGTCCCAGAGAACCGAACAGTTCAACCATATGGAGCTCTTCTCACTGACAAGGGATGACCTGACCATCGTGATACCTGAGAGTGAAGACGACGTTCAGGCAACAAGACTTCACGCCCTGCTCAAGGAAAATCTCTTTAAGACAGCCTTACTTCCTCCTAGAAACCAGAACGAAGTTGACAATTCCTTGAGAATAACCATGCACCTGCAAGTCCTTGCATGGAAGACTGCCCGGAACCTTGGGATGGAGGAATGCGCATTCATAAACAGACCAGACCTCCTAAGGATCAGCGACGAAATAGTATACCCAAAGCGAACCAACCCCCACCAGAAACTAGCGGGATGAGAGTCTTCAACTAGAAAACAAGTTTTTGTAGGAGTCACTCAAGATTAACAAGCAAATACTCCAAGGCCAGAATCTCCAAAGCAATAGGGCGTCGATTCACAGAATGACAATAATTCTCGCAGATATTCTCGGAAGCCCCAACATAGGTGTCTACTGCTTCGCGTGTGAGGGGTTGGCTGCGGTTCCAGCTTGCACGCCTCCAAGTAAGAAGAGGAAGTTTGGTGACTGCCTTGGGGTAGACGTCTGCGACGTAAATGTTGCAGGCTCGTATCTTCTGGGAATCATGTTGGCTGGAAACAGGAACGGTCTGGCACTGCCACACATAATCCGTGACCATGAACTTGAAGCCATAAAGAGATCTGCACCGATGAATGTCGAGATTCTAGAAGATAAGAGAACCGCTCTTGGAAATCTAATCTTGGCAAATGATCACGGAGCGATAGTCGACCCATCCTTCTCGACTTCAACAGTCCGAAAGCTGGAGGAGCTCTACCAAGTTGAGGTTGTCAGAGGTAGCATCTCAGGCCTGCCCTACGTCGGCTCCTTGGCTGTCGCGACAAACAAAGGAGTCATAGCAAATCCCTCAATAAGCAGCAGCGAGACAGAGACCATAAAAGACGTGTTGAAGGTCAATGTTGAGCCCTGCACAGTTAATGGGGGCGTGCCTTTCATAAGGTCAGGGCTTCTCGCAACCAGTCACGGCGCAGTGACTGGGCCCCTCACCGTTGGAAAGGAGCTTATGGTTATATCGCATGTAATGGATCTATAGGGAGGCGAAGCGCGATGAGCGAAGTCAAGGCATTTCGGGTCACCGGTGAGATCAAGAAGCCGAGCCGAAACATAAAGTTCTCAAAGGAAATGACTGGACTGAAGAAAGAGGATGTAATTGAGAGACTATACTCTGAAATGGGCAGTAGACACAAAGCCAAGAGATTCGAAATAAAGATAACAAAGATAGAAGAGGAGAAGTCGGCGACTGAGAAGACGGCCAAGAAGAAGTGAAGAACTTGGCAACAAACGATGAAGAACTTAGGAAGCTACTCGTAGAGATCAGGCTGATGGAGGGTTCCGCCAATATTCTTCAGTCAAGATTGAACATCATAAGCGCAGCTCTGGGAGAGACCATCATCGCAACCAATGCCTTGGAGGGCGTGAAGGTTCGCTTAAAGGGAACAGAGATGCTGGTGCCCGTGGGTGCAGGTTCCTTCCTGAGGGCTGAACTCTCTGATGTGGAAAGAGTCATCACCGGTGTCGGTGCAGGCGTCTGCATAGAAAAGAATGTGGAATCATCGATTGCCGACCTGAAGGAGAGAAGGGCTGAACTCGAGAAGTCTAGTGAATCTCTCCAGCGACAACTAAGCCAGCTACTCGTAAGCATTGATAACTCAAAGAGTAGGCTCTCACAATTGATTCAGCAAAGGACTGGGCAACCGTCTGGAACTTCTTAGTTCCATTCCCAGCTACAAGTCGCAGAATCTTGCAGAGATGAGGGCAAGAAGAATTGTTTGAGCGGTTAAGGTCTGGTCTAGAGGATTTTCTGGACAAACTCTCAAAGACAGAGCTTAACGAGAATACCTTAGGCAAACTGATTGAAGAATTCAGATTCATACTACTCGAGAATGATGTGGCCTACCCCATCGCGGAGAAGGTCTGCGACGAACTGGGCGCCAAACTTAGGGCAATCGAAGTTCAGAGATTCGGAGACCACAAGAAGACAGCCAAGTCTATGCTTAAAGAGATCCTACTGGAGGTCTTGAGCAAAGGGCAGGAGAGAGACTTCTTCGAGCTCATAGAGAGAAAACAGAGTATGAAGGAGCCTGCCGTAATAGTCTTCGTTGGAGTCAACGGAAATGGAAAGACGACGAGTATTGCAAAGACTGCAAACCTCTTGATGAAGAGAGGCTTCACTACTGTGTTGGCCTGTGCCGACACCTACAGGACAGGCTCTATTGAGCAGATTGAAGAACATGCCAAAAGATTGGGTGTTAAGACGATCAAACACAGGTACGGCGCAGACGCAGCGGCAGTCGCCTACGACACAATAAACTATGCCAAGGCCCACGGCACAGACACCGTACTGATCGACACAGCAGGAAGAATGCAGACGAACAGAAACCTTCTAGATGAGATGAAGAAGATAGTACGGATCGCGAAACCAGACCTAACCCTCCTAGTTGTGGACGCACTGACAGGGAACGATGCTGTTGAGCAAGGCTCAGCCTTCAGCGGGGCTGTACCGATCGGCGGGATCATACTCACAAAGCTGGACGCTGACGCCAAGGGAGGAAGCGCAATATCAATATCAAGTATCACGGGGAAACCCGTGATGTTCATCGGCGTAGGGCAGGGATACGGCGACCTGCTGCCCTTCGACCCACTGTTCATAGTAAAAAAGATTCTTGGGGAAGAGTGACCTACATCACTTATATTCATAGGATGTAGATTGGGAGCTGAGGTCTAGGAATTGTCGACAGCAAAGTCAAAAGAATCTGAACTGTCAAGAATGAAAGTTTCAGAGCTGAGGAAACTTGCTGAACAGCTTGGTGTTGAGACTCCCTCAAAGAAGCTCAAGGCCCAACTTGTCAAAGCAATCCTGGAGAAACAGACGGGTCAAGCCAGAAAGCCTCGAAGAAGAGCCAAGCCAGCGGCCCCACCCGAACAATTACTGGGAACCGTAGTCAACTACAGACAGGGCATGCATAGGCAGAACACGCATGACCTCCTGATAAGGATTCAAGGAGTAGACAGCGCAGACTCTGCCTCAAAGTATATTGGGCGAAGAGTCGTCTGGAAGTCACAGACTGAAAGGAAGATTACTGGAAAGTTAGTCTCAGGCCATGGTCGGAGTGGAACTCTCATAGGCCGATTCAAGAAGGGCCTTCCCGGACAAGCTCTAGGAACCGCGGTTGAAATAATCTAGCCGAATCGCCTCAAAATATTTTCAGGTCAAACGCGACTCGAGACGCCTAGAGCCTCACCTAATACACTCTCATATCATGGCAGGATACGGCTTGAGGAGGAGACTCATACCTAAGATGGGTGAGACCTACGAGATAGTCCTGTCAACATACAACAATGATGGTTCCCCGAACGCGGCGCCTATGGGCATAAGGTTCGTTGGTGAAAAGAGAATTCAAGTAAATTTGTTCAGGGGCTCAAGCACACTCAATAACGTCCTGACAAGAAGGTGCGCGGTGGCAAATCTAACCAGCGACCCTGTCCTGTTCTACAGGTTGACCTTCAAGAGAAAGGGCTGGCTCGAAGACTGCACCTTCCTGAGAGCGAAGCTCGTAAACGCCCCACTTCTAAAAGACTCAGATGCACATATCGAGATGAACCTCATCCGAGGCATTCCAAGCAGAGACACCGTACTTGCAGAGTTTAGAGTGAAAAGAGTCCAATGGAATTACGTTGCTCCCCTCTTCTACAGTAGGGGGGCTCACGCGCTGATCGAAGCAACGATCCACGCCACGAGAATAAGGCAATTCCTGAACGAAGGCAGGAGGAGAGAGGCCGCAAAGCTGAGCCGGCTCATAAATCATTATAAAGACGTGATCGAGAGAGTCTGCCCTGATTCAGATTATGCAAGAACTATCAGAGAGCTCCAGGCAAAGGTCAAGGCATGGAAGAGGGGTCAGCGTATCCGTCAGAACTCCCTCTAGACTTCATTTCTGCCTCATAGACATGAATGGGGAACTGGGTAGAGTAGACGGCAGCCTAGGCGTCTCAATCGACAAGCCCAATGTTGAACTGACCGCATGGCTGAGCGATGAAACCAAAGTGTATGGAGAAGAGGCAATGAGAGTGGAAGCGATGGCTAAGCATTTCCTGTCAAAGGTCGAATCAACAGAGAGGGTCTCCATATCGGTCAATAAGGTGATTCCGGCTCATATCGGGCTTGGCTCAGAGACACAGCTCAGCTTGGCGGCGGCCGCCTCTATAGCTAAGCTTCTTGACCTCAGGCTTTCCACGCTTGAGCTGGCCCAAATAATGGGAAGAGGAGGGACATCAGGGATTGGAGTGGCTGCTTTCGACAGGGGCGGCCTAATTATTGATGGCGGACACAGCTTCGGAAGAGAGAAAGAGAAGGAGACTTTCCTCCCATCAAACGCCTCGAAGGCTCCACCTGCAGAGGTTCTGGCAAGATACGACTTTCCCGAAGACTGGGGGTTCATTCTGGCTGTGCCGAATGTTCACAAGGGTGTACACGGTCAAAGAGAGACTGAGGTCTTCAGGAAGTATTGTCCGGTCGCTGGGTGTGAGGTGGGCGTCATCAGTCGGATCATACTGATGAAGTTGCTGCCTTCGCTTCTTGACCGAGATATAGAAACATTCGGTTCAGGCCTCTCAGAGCTACAGGAACTAGGCTTTGCCAAGGCAACGAAGAGTCTCATGCGCCCTGTAACAGCAAAATGCATCCAAACACTGCTGCGTGGAGGCGCGTATGGAGCAGGGCAGAGCTCCTTCGGACCTACAGCCTACGGACTCGTCGAACGAGAAGAACCGAGGGAAGATCTCATGTCTACCCTTAGGGATTCGCTTGAAGAGTTCGGTGGGGGAGATGTATTCTTCACACGGCCAAACAACCTTGGGGTTCAAATAACCGTCTCTTAGAGACCTGGACAGATTATTATGTGTGTTCTAGACCGGATCTTGGAAGGTTGAAGTCTTGAGGGTGCTTATTGTCACGGGGATGATGGCGAAGGATACTATCACTGAGATACTCAGCCAAAACGGTTTTGATTGTGAGGTCCGCGCCCTACCTGTTCCCGTAGCATCTCTGATGTCGCCAGAATATGTCTCAAGAATGCTTGAGGGAGAAGATCTCTCCAATATTGACCTGATACTGATACCGGGCCTGATAGGAGGGGACGCCTCCAAGATAGAGATGAAGACTGGTATAAAGACCTGGAAAGGACCCAAGAATGCGGCTGACATTCCTGTTGTCCTCAAAGCTGTGGAGAAGCTCAAGCTTTCAACCATATTGCCAGCAGATGAATTGGTCAGGAGAGCCAACCTTCTAGAGGTGGAAAGGGCAGTCGCCAAAATTGAAAGAGAGGGAATGCGTGGAACAGCTAGAAAGGAGATGATCACTGTTGGGGCTGGAAAAGGAAAGGTCCTTCTCGGCTCATCACTTCCGATGCGGGTCCTAGCCGAGATCGTTGATGCCTCAAGCCTATCCACAGATGAGATCAAGAGGATAGCACGGCTCTATGAGGCTGTTGGAGCCGACATAATAGACGTCGGGATGGTGGCCGGAGGCGGACATCCGAAAGACTCCGTGAGAGCTGTGAAGGCTGTAAAGGAAAGTGTGCGGAGACCTGTGAGTATAGATGCAAGCGACCCAGAGGAGATAGAGGCTGCAGTGGATGCTGGAGTCGACCTTATACTGAGTGTCAACGCCGAGAACATGGAGGAGATAGCGAAGTTTGCAGCAGACATCCCAGTTGTGGTAACCTCGGCTGGCAAACACCATGTGGTTGCAGAGGATGTGGACGATAGACTCAGGCAGCTGAATCTGAATATTGAGCGGGCCAGATCCCTAGGATTTGAGAAGATTATTGCAGACCCCATTCTAACCCCGCTCATGACACCGAGTCTAGCCAAGTCTGTCCTCGCCTACCTGAAGTTCAGGGATAGGGATTCTAAGACGCCGCTGCTCTTTGGAGCTGGAAACGTCACGGAACTGATTGATGCCGACTCAATCGGGGCAAACCTCCTCTTGGCAGGGCTTGCGGCTGAGGTTGGTGCAAATATACTCTTGACTACAGAAGCAAGCACCAAAACCGTGGGTTCTGTGAAGGAGACTGTCAGAGTGGCCAAGATGGTCACCCTGGCAAGAGCCAGAAAGAGCCCGCCTAAAGACTTGGGAATCGATCTTCTCGTCATGAAGGAGAAGCGTTGGAGGGAGGAGCCCCCAAGAATCTACGGTAGAGTCGAGCGGTTGTCAGCGGTAAACCTCCAGGAGTTCATTCATGATCCTAAAGGATCCTTCAAGATAGCTGTTGATCGCCGCAGAAATGGGCTTGTGCTTGTCCACTACAGTTACGGACGGGTCAAACCAGACCTAATCATCAGGGGGAGTGATCCGGAGAGACTGATATGTGCAGCTGTGAGCAAGAAGCTGATCTCCAGACTGGAGCACGCATCCTACTTGGGCAGGGAACTTGAGAGGGCTAGAATCGCGCTGGAGACCGGGAAGAGCTACGTCCAAGATCTTCAGCTTCTCTTTGGTAGAGACTGATTCTGTCAGGTCAACTCTGTTGCTGAAAAGGCTTATCAAGTGAAATGTAGTCCGAGACTAGCATGGAGTCAAAGCCGCAACCTAGAGCAAAGAGCATAATGTTGATAGCCACATTGGCGGCCGTCTACACGGTCCTTAGAGTCATACCAACCTTCCCGCTGGTGGGAATTCCTGGAGCCAGATTCTCAGCGTCAGACTTCATCGCATCCCTCTATGGAGTGATATTGGGCCCATACTCCAGCGTGATCTGCATAATGATTGGTACTGTCACAGGATACTTTGTAGGCCGGCCACCCATATTCTATGGGTTGGACTTCTTACCAGCTGCACTAAACGGTTTTGTCGTCGGACTCCTCATTCAGGGACGGAGAAGATACGCTCTTCTAACATATCTTGTTCTTCTTGTCCTCTTCTTATGGCATCCCTATGCTCTGATTCTGATTCAGGTAGCAACACCTTATTCTCAGCGTAGTATTCTCTTTCCTTTTGTGTGGCTTCACGTTCTCGGCCTCATCATCTTGGGGTCTCCAGTGGGTTTGCGTGTGAAGGGGCTCCTGTCGAAGAAATCGATCATCCACGTAACTCTGGGCTTTTCACTCACTTCGCTGATAGGGACCTTGGCTCAACATCTGACGGGGAACCTGCTTTACGCGTCGGTAATCCTCCCCCTCCTCTCAGAGTCTGCGCGTGTTGCCGGTTGGACCATGGTCTTTTGGCTCTATCCTGTTGAGAGGCTAATGATAGTGGTTGTGTCGACTATAGTTGGTGTGCCCATCATTCGGGCGTTGGTCTTCAGGATTAACCTTCTTCGGGGTGGTTGAGACCAGCGCCCAGGATCCAGCAATCCCTCGCTGAAGCGATAAGCCGTCCTCACAACAGTCTCCGAACCTTTACTGTGATTCAGGAACAGTCTTGGGTGTCTGGGTCTCGTCAGCATTATTAGGTGGAACCCGTAGAAATAAGGTCCCTTCAGCGATTCCCAAATGAATCACTAGCTTCAAGAAGTGAGACTGTCCGCGACTTCGGTGAATAACCAATTGATTATGGAGACTCTGGGTCTATTTTCGCTAGGGTTAATGGTAGGCCTCAGCGGTGCAGTCATCCCAGGGCCACTACTGGCCTTCACGGTCTACGACTCCACTCGTAAAGGGCGGGCCACAGGTCACCTCATCATCTTTGGCCATATCGTCTGGGAGCTGATCGTGATCCTGGTAATCTTTCTTGGGTTTGGCTGGATGATCTTTCAGAATCGGATCCTGATCTATGGTTTAGGGGGGCCTGTGCTGGTTCTGATGGGTCTTGGGATGGTCAGAAGCCGTGTGGGCAAGGTTGAGTTGGAGAGGTCGAGAATCGACTCCTCACTTGTTGGCGGAGTATTCTATACAGCCTTCAACCCAACCCAGCCCCTGTGGTGGGCTACCGCGGGGTTGGCTCTTCTTCTGAAGGGACTTGAGGTTATGGATTTGATGGGTGTAGTCCTGGTCACCGCCGGCCACTGGGTCTCAGACTTTGCCTACTACATATTCATCTCTCTCATGGTGCACAGATACCGGACGGTGATAGTTCCGCATCAACTACTGCTCTCACGAGTATTAGGAGTCTTCTTGACTGTTCTCGGTGGATACTTTGTTCTAGACGCCCTGACATCAACATTCTCTTAGGTTACTTTACTGAAGGGGCATACAGAGGTTGCATGTGATAGATGTGTGGCTTCTCACTGAGATGGGAAACTATGGGGAGGAGGGTTTCAAGATTGTTTCTTGATATCCTTCTTCATCTTCAAGTATTCTTCTCTAGTTATCTCGCCTCTCGTGTATCTGAGATTGAGGACATCTAGGGCTGGCGGCTCCCCCTCCCTTCTTGGTTGTGCGAGATACCTCTTTGTTAAGGTCAGGGCGAGGAAGGCCGCAACCAAGATGACGCCTATTATGGCGGCCAAGAGTAGGTAAGCGATTGAGTAGTCTTCCCTCCAGACAGCGGTGACGGTTGATGGTTTATCTACCATAACCTTTGCTGCTGGGCTGTTTGGTGAAGGGACGGGTCCGACCCAACTGTCAAAGACATGTCTTCCGCCCAGTGAGCCCCAGAAACCTGCCATAGGTAGCTCGGGGATAACGGAGACTGTTGCCTCAGAGTCTCTGTTGTACCATCCGGAGCCTTGGGGCTGGTTCAGTTCGGACTTTACTTCGAGATAGTATTGGTCTTGGTATCTTGCTGTGGCTCTGTGGGGCATGTTCATGGTCAGGGTGACTGTGCCGCTGCCCATGTCGTAGCCGTCGACATCCCAAGCTTTGAAGACGCTTCTTTCAACGCTTGACTTCTCAATTCTCTCCGGAGTCGTCAGGGTCACGATTGTGTCTTTCTGCCTCCACCCCGTCTTCTCGACAGACTGGCCGTACGGGTTCTCAACTGTCAACATGTACTCAGGCTCATAGGAGAATGAGTGGGAAGCCTCGAGTCGAGGCTTGCTGTAGGTGTCTGGATAGTAGTATGGGTAGTAGTAGACGCTGGGGTAGTAGTAATAGTAGACTGAGGGCATGGTGTAGTTGATCGTGTAGTAGACCATTGGGTAATAGTATGGATAGTAGTATGGGTAGGCCGGCTTTGTCGTGGCCTTCTCGAGGGTCCACGAGGCTTCGCGGCAGAAGTATCTTACGCCGGCGGGCCCGGATATGTAGCTCTCAACCTGGAAGATGTGGGATTCTGTGCTTTCAACCTCGAAATCCTTTGAGGACCCTCCGGGAACTGTTCCTACTATGTTGCCGTCGATCTTGACGGTGGTGGAGTGTTCTGGGGGCACTCCCAGGATCGATGTTGTGACGGCGTACCTTCCTGAGCCAGGCCTCCATGAGTATGGTTGGTACCACGGTACCCAGATCCAGTCTGCAATAGTCACGTCATAGGTGTAGTAGCCTTGGGCGGCCACCTCTTGAATTGGGCTAGACTCAAAAGCTGGGGATAAGAGGATAGCGGATAGGCTGAGGAGGATTATGGCTGCTGAGAATCTCAAGGTAATCACTGATTTGGGGAAAAGACTTTACCCATCAATTTAAGCGTTATCCTATACGGAATGTTCCTATTGATTGTGAAGGTAAGAAAAATAGGAGATTGGGGTGGCTGCGCCAATCCAAGTTGATGCAGTGTGGTTCTTGATGTTTCTAGTCGAATTCTGATGTGCCTTCCTCTTCTGGGGGCTTAGGCGGCTTTGCTTCCTCTCTGGGTTTGCCTGCTGCTATTACGTCGTCTATTCTCAGGATCATTGAGGCTGCTTCGCTGGCTGACTTCACAACTTGCCGCTTCACAGCGAGTGGCTCGTAGATGTTGATAGCAGCCATATCCTTGGTCTTCCCCTCGTAAACCTCCACCCCAGCCCATTTCTCGCCCTTCTCGTGTCTTGCTCTGAGTTCGACGAGGATGTCTATTGGGTCGAGGCCCGCGTTCTCGGCCAAGGTCATGGGTATGGCCTCTAAAGCTTCGGCGTAGCCTATGACTGCGAGCTGCTCCTTTCCTGTAAGTTTCTCAGCCCACCTCTTGAGTTGGGCTGCAACCTCAAGTTCGGCGGCTCCTCCTCCGGCAACTATGCATGGTTCGCGGACCACGTCTCTGACTACGCAGAGGGCGTCGTGGATTGAGCGTTCAGCCTCATTCACGATCCTCTCTGTTCCACCCCTGACGAGTATCGCTACGGCCTTGGGGTTTCTGCACCCTTCTATGAAGGTCATCTTGTCGTCAGCAACCTTCCTCTCTTCGAAGAGTTCTGCTGAGCCTAGGTTCTCAGGCTTGAGGTCCTCTATGTTTGTGACTATCTTTCCGCCTGTTGCCTTGGCAAGTTTCTCCATGTCCTTCTCGCTGACCCTTCTGACTGCGGCTATTCCTTCTTTTGCTAGGAAGTGTTGGGCGACGTCGTCTATTCCTTTCTGGCAGAGGAGGACGTTTGCTCCTGAGGACCTTATCTTCTCAACCATTTCTTTCAGGATACTGGTCTCCTCGTC
>Ga0172362_10000350_pt1 | contig 37136 bp, 32 predicted proteins | sample LakKivs1_kivu2a2_FD_114534 | JGI IMG/M metagenome (GOLD analysis project Ga0172362, IMG submission 114534) | Sediment microbial communities from Lake Kivu, Rwanda - Sediment s1_kivu2a2 | ecosystem: Environmental > Aquatic > Freshwater > Lake > Sediment | place: Rwanda: Western Province, Lake... | reverse complement strand
TTCGTACTGCAAAGTCATGGTTTTTCCATTATCTGATGAATAAAAGACAGCATAATGCATACCCTCATTATTTCCATACGTTTCGGATGAGACATAAATTTCGCCCGGCAGGGCGCCCCGCGTCTGGGCCCAGGAAAATGAGGTATAGAGGCTGAATAAAATAAGAAGTAGAAGTAATCTTTTCATGATTAATATTTTTAGATGACTTTGTATTTGATATTATGGTGTAAATATACAAATCATTTTGGATAAATACAATGTTTATTTTGATAAATGAGCTATGAGCAACAAGCTGCGAGCCGCAGCCCCCTGCCCCATCCCTTCCCCCATGTTGGGGGAAGGGCCTGGGATAGGGGCTGATTATTGTATGTTCGCCAATGAGTGTTGAAAATTGGGAAAGAGGCGTTTTATTTAACCACTGAGGAACACGGAGGAAAATGGAGGTTCACGGAGGTGAAGGATTAGATTTCCTTCCTCTGTGGCGCCGTGGCGACCCTCTGTTCTACATCCGTGTCCCTCTGTGGTTAAGCAAAACATATCAACCCGGATAGCATCTCCTGTTCCGGCACGCGTTACAAACGCGCGCAAGCAAAGGTGTTGAGGTTCTTTAAGCTCCTCTCCTCTCAGGAGAGGGGTTGGGGTGAGGTTTTTACCGGCACGCGTTGCAAACGCGCGCAAGCAAGGGTAAGGGTTGCAAGTTACTTGATACAGGTCACAGGTTACGGGTTACAGGTTACAGGTTACGAGTTAAGTTATAAGTGTGGAATTTGGTATTTGTCGTTTGTAATTTATCTGGGATTTGTTATTTGGGATTTGTGATATCAATCGGCTCTTTCACCTTCTCCCTTAACAGTGCCAGATCGATCACCTCGATCATCTGGTCGATGTAATGAAAGGTCAGCCCTTTAATATAATCCTCCTTGATCTCGTCGATGTCTTTTTTATTTTCCTTTGACAGGATGATGTCCTGCATTTTTGCTCTTTTGGCGGCAAGGATTTTATCTTTAATGCCGCCCACGGGCAGTACTTTCCCGCGCAGGGTGATCTCCCCTGTCATGGCGATCCGGGCTTTCACTTTACGTTGTGTGAAAGCGGAGGCGAGGGCCGTGAACATGGTGATGCCTGCCGACGGGCCGTCTTTGGGTGTGGCTCCTTCAGGGACGTGGATATGCACGTTCCAGCGGTTGAAGACCTTGCTGTCGATACCGAGTTTGGGAGCATGCGCTTTCAGGTACTCCAGTGCGATAGTGGCTGATTCCTTCATCACATCGCCCAGGTTACCCGTGAGGGTGAGTGTGCCCTTGCCCCTGCTGAGGCTTACCTCCACGAAGAGTATTTCCCCTCCGGCGGTGGTCCACGCCAGGCCCGTCACCACTCCCGCCACCTCGTTGGAGAGGCTGCGGTCCTTCTGGTATTGTGGCGGACCCAGGATCGTCAGCAGCTCCTTAATCGTAATCTTCCTGGAATAACTCTCATCCTGCACAATGAATTTAGCCTGGTGGCGGATGATCTTGGCAATGATCTTCTCGAGGGTCCTGACACCGGCTTCTCGGGTATAGTCGCTGATGATCTTCTCCAGGATCTTTCGTGAGAAGACGACCTGCTTGTTTTTGACCCCATGCTCTTTGAGCTGTTTAGGGAGCAGATGGCGCAGGGCAATCTCTATCTTTTCCTCCAGGAGGTACCCGCTGAGCTCGATAACCTCCATCCTGTCATGCAGGGCCGGGTGCACTGTGCTGAGTGTGTTGGCGGTGGCGATGAACATCACCTTCGACAGGTCGTAATCAATATCGAGGTAATTATCATGGAAGGCGACATTCTGTTCGGGGTCGAGCACTTCGAGCAGCGCCGCTTCCGGATCGCCGTTGATGTTCATGCCTGCCACCTTATCCACTTCATCCAGGACGAAGACCGGGTTGGACGACTGCGCTCTCCGGAGGTTCTGGATGATACGTCCCGGCATGGCGCCGATATATGTCTTCCTGTGCCCCCGTATCTCCGCTTCATCGCGTAGTCCGCCCAGCGACATGCGGATATACTTACGTCCCAGGGCTCTGGCAATGGATTTACCCAGGGAGGTCTTGCCCACTCCCGGAGGGCCTACCAGACACAGGATGGGTGATTTCAGGTCACCCTTCAGCTTGATGACGGCCAGATATTCAATGATACGCTCTTTCACCTTCTCCAAACCGTAATGATCTTCATCGAGGATGCGCTGGGCCCTTTTCAGGTCGAAATTGTCATTGGTGTATTCGCCCCAGGGCAGCTCGACAAATACCTCCAGGTAATTCATCTGAATGGAATATTCCACGGCGGCCGGATTCATGCGCTGGAGCTTGGTCAGTTCCTTTTCGAAAACACCTTTCACTTCTGCGGTCCACTTTTTCTTACCTGCTTTCTCTCTCAATTCATTTATCTCCTGCTCATGCGGGCTGGTACCCAGCTCTTCCTGGATCGTTTTCAGTTGTTGGCTCAGCAGGTAATCCCTCTGTTGCTTGTCGAGGTCGGTTTTGACCTTTTTCTGAATCTGGTTCTTCAGTTCCAGCATCTGGAGATCACGGTTGAGGAATTCCAGCAGTTTGTGAGCCCGTTCGGTCAGATCCGATATCTCAAGGAGAGCTTGTTTCTCCACATGGCTCGCGTTGAGGTTGGATGAAATGAAGTTGATAAGGAAAAAAGGACTCTCAATATTCTTCACGGCGAAGCCGGCTTCGGAAGGAATATTGGGTGATTGCTGGATGATCTGCACCGACATCTCCTTGATCGTCAGCATGAGCGCATTGAATTCGGATGTGTGTTCTTTCTGAAAGGTGTTTTCATATTGCGAGACCCTGGCTTTGAAATAGGGTTGCACCTGAATGATCTCATGGATGAAAAAACGTTTCTTGCCCTGTATAATGGCCGTCGTGCTGCCGTCGGGCATTTGAAGGATACGAAGGATGTAAGCCACCGTTCCCACCTTGTAAAGATCGTCTTCATCCGGATCTTCCACTTCGGCATCTTTTTGTGACACCACGCCAATGGTCTTATCACCTTTATAATATTCCTTGACCAGCCTGATCGATTTGTCCCTTCCAATGGTTATAGGTATGACCACGCCGGGAAAGAGAACTGTATTGCGCAATGGCAGCAAGGGGAGTATCTCGGGCACCTCCTCGGCTTGCATATGTTCCTCATCCTCAGGTGACAGCAAAGGGATAAACTCCGTCTCCCCATCCATAATGCCCGGAAACAGAATATCTTTATTTAACCGTTCACTCATCGTTACTCATATGACTATTAATTAACCGACCAGCCATAACAATGTTCAACAGATCCATAATTGTGATGTTCCACAGTTGTCTCGTTAATACCAATGGTTCATTTTCTCCTTCCGGAGGTTCGCCCGCTGTTCATCCGCGCAAGGCTTCCAACTGACACTGATCTGTTAATAGGTTCGTCTGTACTTAAAGGAAACTTCATACACATCACGGAGGATCTCTTTATCCGTCTCGCTCATTTGCAGTCCCCTCCGTTGGTACATGCGTTCAGCGGTTTGTATGGCATCATCGATATCGATGTTTCTGAAACCTGCCGTTCCACCTTTCTGAAAAGAAGCGATGAAATTACGCTGGAATCCGGCGCCGAAGATGCTGGTGCACACCCCTGCCACGCTTCCCGTATTAAACATGGTGTTGATGGCCGCCTTGGAGTGGTCACCCATGATCAGCCCGCAGAACTGCAATCCCGTTTCAACAAAGGATTGCTCACTGTAACTCCATGCTTTCACCTTGCTGTAATCATTTTTCAGATTGGAGTTACAGGTGTGGGCGCCAAGATTGCACCACTCCCCGATGACGGAGTGGCCGAGGAATCCGTCATGTGATTTGTTGGAGTATCCGAATATCACCGATTTGCTGATCTCGCCTCCTGCTTTGGAGTGAGGACCTACGGTGACAGGACCGTAGATTTTAGCTCCCATCTTAATCACCGAATGGTCGCACAAGGCGAAAGGTCCCCTGATCAGGCTTCCTTCCATGATCTGGGCCTCTTTTCCGATATAGACCGGACCGGTGGTGGCATTCAGCGAAGACCACAAGACGGTGGCACCCTCTTCCACAAACAGATTTTCCTTGCCAAGAACCCTGTTGCCCTTGTCAATCTGAGCTGACGCCCTACCCTCCGTTATAAGGGCATAATCGGAGCGCAGGGCTTCGTCGTTCTTTTCAAAGATATCCCAGACATTGTGGATGGAGGTGAATGGCTTGTCGTACTGTAACTCCTCGTAATCGGCCTCCTCCACGTTGTCGATTTCTTCCGAGGTAAGATGAATGGCCAGGATATGATCTTCGATGACGATGGCCTGGTTCGGCTTCAGGGAGGTGACAGTGTCGACCAGCCTGGCATCAGGGAGAACGGATCCATTGATCAGGATGTTGTTGTCGTCTTTCCTTAAGGGATGTTTCTTACAAAGATAGTCTTCGGTGAGAGTGGAGGTGGTGGCTTGTAAATAACATTCCCACTTCTCACGGATCGTCAGTATCCCGATTCGAATGTCAGCAACGGGACGTAAGAAAGTCAAAGGCAGAAGATTATCCCTTCGCGAATCATCAAAGAGAATATAGTTCATGATATCGATTGATAATTATTGGTTATGCGTATATGAAGTTTAACTGTTTTCGTATCAGGCATCCCGCTATGAATTGTAAAAATACGATAAGAATAGCTTTTTGCAACCATTTATTTCCACGACATTTGAACAATGTTCTTGACAAATATAACAAAAAAGTCCCGCTTGTTGCGGGACTTCCGATAATTTCCTGGGAGAGCGTTTTACTTCTTATTTTTCAGGTCGAGATGTTTCTGGTAGCGGCTCTTAAACTTATCGACGCGTCCCGCCGTATCGACGAGCTTCATCTTGCCTGTAAAGAAGGGATGCGACATATGGGATATCTCCAGTTTCACCAGGGGATATTCATTTCCGTCCTCCCAGACGATGTTGTCCTTGGTTTTGGCCGTTGACCGTGACAGGAAAGCGTAACCGTTCGACATATCCTTAAAAACGACCAGTCTGTAATCTGAGGGATGAATATCTTTTTTCATTGCCGTATCATCTTATACGTGTTTGCCAATTGAATTTTGGCCTGCAAAATTAGACATTAATATTGAAAAAACAAAACGCATTTTGTTTAAACGCTTCAACAAACAGAGAATCATTTTGTTTTTCTTACAACCTCACCCGCAGGGAATGAGGTCATTAATCCTCACACCATGGAACACCAGGAAAAGCATTTTACCGGATCACAGACTGTCAGAGACATTGTCATTGGCATGTCGGATGGTCTCACCGTCCCCTTCGCGCTCACAGCGGGCCTCACGGGCGCCGTTACATCCAACATGATCGTCATCACGGCCGGTCTGGCCGAGATCGTTGCCGGCTCCATCGCCATGGGGCTGGGCGGCTACCTCGCCGGCAAAACCGATTATGACCACTATTTCGCAGAAGAAAAGCGGGAGTATGACGAAGTTAAAACTGTTCCCGATGTAGAGAAACAAGAGATCATGGACATCCTCGCAACCTATGGCATCAGCGGTGAAAATCAAAAAATGTTCACCGAAGAGCTGTCCATGGATGAAAAGAAATGGGTCAACTTCATGATGCGTTTCGAATTGGGGCTGGAGGAGCCCGAACTTAACCGAGCCCGAAAGAGCGCTATAACCATCGCCCTGTCCTACATCGGGGGAGGGCTGATACCTCTTTTCTCCTACTTCTTCACCCCCACTCCGCTCAGGGGCCTCTTCTACTCGATATTCATAACCCTGCTTGCCCTGCTGGGATTCGGTTATTTTAAAAGCGCCATGACCGGACAGAAGCGCTGGACAGGAGCGTTCAAGACGGCAGTTATAGGAGCTATTGCGGCCGGAGCAGCGTTCTTTATCGCGTATATGATCGCGAAGTGAGTTGCGAGTTGCAGGTTACAGGTTACAGGTTGTGAACTGTCAGTCTCAATCCACTTGCCCAAACTAACTTGCAACTTGCAACCTGCAACCCTCAATAATCAGCAGATTTATTCTTCTGGAGGCCACCAACCATCATCATCACCGCAATAACTATCAGATAAATGTAATAGTCGACGAGGTACAGTCTTTGCCAGAGCCCTTTCAGTGAAAAAAGTCCTTCGGAAGGGTGTAACAACTTTGAGAAGGTAAACATCATAAACAGGAGTATGCCGGCCACGGCCACAAACCACGAGAACCTGAACATGGCCCTGAAGTGTTTCCTCTCGAAGACGGGCAGCAGCACCAATGGCAGGGCTATCAGAGCCAGCAGTCCGACGCCCCCGATGGTATTATGCACATAATAGGAAAAAGTGAGGTGAGAGTCTACGCGGTTCGCGGGGAACAGGCCCGATCCCAGGCCTTCGCCCAAACCATAGACGATCATCATCCAGGAGGCTATCACAGCCGGGCGGCCCTTTCCGGAAAAAGCCAGCCTGAAACCGATGCCAAACAGCACGAACAGGAAGCCCATCACCACCCACCATGTCGAAATGATTGAAGCCACAGGACTTGCCGACTCGCCCAGCACGCTCATCGTCTCCCTCAGATGGCTGTAACCCGGGAAATAGGATCCCAGCCAGAAAGCAAAGGTAAAATCACCCACACACGCCAGGATGCAACATATTGAAGCGATGATGATGAAGGGAGTATGGATATCTTTTAACGCCATAAATACGGGATTACGTATAAGTCTGCTTATTTTATTCAAAATTAATAGAATAGTCTTAATTTTGTATTAATCCTGCATTAAGATACGTTTACATGCTTTATTCAACTTAGTTTCTTGTCCTAATTTCTCAAACCACCTCAATTTCCCATTTATAATTGCCAACTTCCTCAAAGTGTTTATTTTTGTGCATGCAATTACCCGAAGGATTTCTTCTTGGTTTGAGCACCGGTGCCGTCTGTATGGCTTATTGCGGTCCCGTGCTGATCCCTTATCTTCTGGGCGAAGGTCACACCGTCCGGCGTAACGTCGGGCATGTGATCCTTTTCCTGGCCGGGCGGTTCGCCGGCTATGTCGTCATCGGCCTCATCGCAGGCCTGGCGGGGCAGTTACTGATCCGTCCCTCGGCCACAAAGACCGTCATTATAGCGGTGATCTATGTTATCCTGGCTGCTTTGCTCATCGCTTACGGTTTTTACCGTTTCAGGGAAATCTGCCTGGGACAGGTACAGGAGAAAGTAAAGAAGCTCTATTTTGGGCGCTGGCCTGCTCTGGTACCCATGGCAGGAGGTGTCATCACCGGGCTGAACATCTGCCCTCCCTTTCTGCTGGCCATTGCCAAAGCCGTCGATGCCGGAAATGCAGCAACGAGCATACGGCTTTTTATCATGTTCTTTCTTGGCACCTCCCTTTTCTTCATTCCTTTTCCCTTCGTGGGTTTTTTCAGACGGCAGCAGGTCTTACGTGCCATTGGAAAATTCGCCGCCATTTTGGTGGGATTGTTTTACATTTACAGGGGAATTTTCATGTTGATTCATTAATTTATATGGAAAAATCGGTTACTTACTCGACTGCGGGAAGTGTCGGGAAATCGTTGCTGCTGGCGCTGCCCATGTTTCTGCTGATCTTTATCTTCATCAGCGGGGGCAAGCCTGATTTCAGCAGCACCGGTAATCTGATCGCCTTCGTGATCACCTTTCTTTTTTTCAGCTATTTGTTTTTCATGATCCTTTACACCGGAAAAACGGACCGTTACCGTGCCACCGGATTCATTGCGCTGGCACTTTTTTTCGCCCTGGTGTTCATTGTGAACATGATCAAGGCACGCGGTTCGATGACTTTTTCTCAGGAAAATTTTCTGGCGTGCGACATCCCCTTCTGTCACATCGTCACCACGATGATCCTCATTCCCATTGTCTTCACTAAAAGCATCATTTTCCCGGGTAACATCATTGAGGGATTTGCTTCGATCTCGACCATGCTGGTGATTGTCATCGGCGTGAGTCTGGCTCTGGGCAGGGGGTTTTGCAGCTGGGGGTGCTTTTACGGCGGATGGGATGAAGGAACTTCTCGTATCCTGCATAAACCGATGATAAAGAAAGTCAATCCCATGTTCCGATGGATGCCTTTCGCCGTCCTGCTGCTGGTGGCCCTGACGGCTGCCATCACCCTGGTGCCGACATACTGCGACTGGCTCTGCCCTTTCAAAACGGTCACCGAATATGAGCAGGTCACCTCGACGTCCTCACTGATGAAAGCCATCGTCTTCGCATCATTGTTTGCCGGCTTGGTACTGCTGCTTCCTTTATTGACAAAGAAGAGGATCCAGTGCGCAACCTTTTGCCCCTTTGGGGCACTAAGTTCGCTGACCAACAAGATCAACGTGTTCGATGTACGCATCGACAGGGAGAAATGCAATGACTGCAAAAAATGCATAACAGTTTGTCCGACACTGTCAATCAATGAAAAAGAGATTGAGAACGGACATTCTTCGATGACGTGCACTAAATGCGGCAAATGCATTGATGCCTGTGCACACCAGGCCATTCATTTTCATATCAAAGGCACTCCGCCGGATAAGCGCCTGACCCTGGCCCGCACCCTGTTCCTTTTTCCGTCATTCCTCCTTCTGGTGATCTTCACGGGCGGGACAATGGAATATGGCATTACGCTGATCATTAAACTTATTACAACAGGTAGTCTCATCAAATAGAATGTACCATGAAAAAACTGATGATTGTCCCTGCATACCTCTGGGCCGCCATCTGCGTGCTGCTCATCCCTGTCAGCTTTATCGGTAACGACGGGCTGGCGAGACAGCTGGCCCGGTTGCCTTTCATGAAAATAAACCCTGTTTACAGCGGCGGTGAGCTGCAACGAACCATAGAAAAGGACGGGCTGATCATAGCGGTCAACAACCCCGTTTTTGAAGCTCTGATCGGTGAAAGCCGGCGCGGATTTGTGCAGGTCAGGTTCACAGGACGGCCACAATTACCTGCTGCCATTGAAGAAACTATTGACTACAACGGTGACGGTACCCCTGACTTCCATGTTAACATCAACACCGTTAGCGGAGTGACCACTCTGGATCCGCTCAGTAAAGATGTGCTGTCGCTGAATGCTTCTTCAAGGGTCGGTGAAGCCTGGGTTATACGAGTCAATTTGCACAATCCGCGAAAATAAAACGGCAGGCCGGTGCAGGTCTGTCAGACAAGCACAATGAACCTTAAAGACAGTCGCCATGAAACCCCATCACCTTTTACTTTTCCTTCTCCTTGCCGCCATCCTTATAACTTCCTGCAGGCAACGGCAGGAGAAGCTCACCGTCCTCTCGGCGCCTGCCGGATTAAGGTACACGGGAATCAACAGGGACGGCAGCACCGTCATCCCTAATGGCCGGCTGATAACCCCTTTCGGGCGGTCTGTGGAGGTGGCTCCGCATCCTTACGGGCTGGCCGTAAGCCATGATGGCAGCACAGCCGTGACAGCCAACTCAGGGGTGTCACCATTGTCCATTTCGATCATTCATGATCTCAGCGGCGCTCATCCTGTTGTCATGCAGGTTCCTCCCGGTTATTTTACCGACAGGGGCATCCTGGCCTCGGTGTTCATGGGCCTCGCCATATCCCCTGACGATAAGGTCGTGTATGTGGCCGGTGGCCAGGAGAACAAAATATACATCTTCGATCTCACCACCGGTTTGAAAACCGATTCGGTCGACTGCTCCCTCTCTGTGGACGGGACACATTACCCCGACGGATATATCGGCGACATGGTGCTGAGCAGAGACGGGCGCTATCTGTTTGCCGTTGACCAGATGCTGTTCCGCATGGTCATCATCGACACCGAGGAGAAGGTCGTGATCGCCTCCGCCGGTGTGGGGCGTTATCCTTTCGGCATCACCCTGTCGCCCGATGAAAAGAAGGTGTACGTGGCCAATGTCGGTATGTTTGAATATAAAAAAATCGATGACATCGAAGCCGGCAACGATTACGACAAGGCTCTGCTTTTTCCTCCTTTTGCCTTCGGCTCCCGGGAGATGCGTGAGGGGACCATGATCGATTCATTACACATCCCCGGGCTGGGTGATCCCAATGTACCCGAATCCTTTTCGGTATGGGCCATTTCTGTAAAAGACCCGTTGCATCCTGAGGTGGTATCCAAAATCAAAACGGGAACCCTTGTCGGTGAGCCGGTCGAAGGCATCCCTGCGGTAGGCGGCTCGAGCCCTAATTCACTCGTGGCCACCTCACATTATGTCTTTGCCAGCAATGGCAACAACGACAACGTATCGGTCATTGATATCATGGGCGATAGCATCGTCAAAGAGATTTACCTCAGGCCTCATCCCGCCGTGAAGCATTTCAGGGGCGTCATCCCCTTCGGCTTGGCCGTGTCGCCCGATGAACACACACTCTATGTGGCTGAAGCAGGCATCAATGCCATTGCGGTCATCGATATTACGACACTCGAAGTGAAGGGTCATATCCCTGCGGGGTGGTTCCCGGCAAAGCTTAATGTGACCGGCGACGGTAAAAAACTGATCGTATCCAATGCCAAGGGTTATGGCAGCGGCCCTAACGGTGGGAAAGACTACCACGGCGGCGCCAATGTCACCTATATCGGATACTGCATGAAAGGCACGGTGACGGTGATGGATATCCCTGATGATCGCAACCTGGCTGCCCTCACCGAACAGGTCGTCAACAACAATTTCAATATCCGCGGTGCTCACAGAATGGTACGGGACCGCGAAGACAATCCTGTCCCTCTCTATGGTGGCGAAAAAGTCTCCCCCATCAAGCACCTGGTCTTCATCTCCAAGGAAAACAGGACCTACGACGAAGTTTTCGGACAACTCAAAAAAGGCAACGGTGATCCCATGCTGGCGCGTTACGGGCGCGATGTCACCTTCTCCAATAAAGAGCATACCGTCGCCGTCGACCATGCGACGGTCATGGCCAATCACCTGGCGCTGGCGGCGCGTTTTGCCGTCGCCGACAACTTCTACGTCGATTCGGATGTCTCTGCCGACGGTCACCGCTGGCTGTCGAACACTTATCCTAATGAATGGGTCGAGACCTCGGCGCCGGCGAGTTACGGAGGCAACAGGACCTACCGGCCTGTGTCACAGGCGCCCGGCAGCCTCGGCATGACCGACGCCGCCGGCGCCATCTATCCCGAAGATTACAACGAAGCCGGCTCCATGTGGGATCATATGGACCGTCATGGCCTCGACTTTTTCAACTTCGGTTTCGGCATGATGTTCGATCCGGCTTTCTACAAGGAAGCTTTTAAATACACCGGTATACGCTATTTCGTCAATTTCCCCCTGCCGGCACCTCTTTACAGCCACACCTCCAAGACCTACCCGACATTCAACATGGCCATCCCCGACCAGTTCCGTGTGAGCCAGTTCATTGCAGAATTTAACGAAAAATGGATGGGTGAAGGCAAAACACTGCCACAGATGCTGACCATCATCCTACCCAATGATCATGGTGCAGGAGAAAGACCTGAGGCAGGATACCCGTTCATGGAGAGTTACATGGTCGACAATGACCTGGCTGTGGGACGTATCGTTGAGTTTCTGTCACATACACCTTACTGGAAAGAGATGGCGATTATCATCACGGAGGATGACGCCCAGAACGGCGTGGATCATGTGGATGCCCACCGCAGCCTGCTCATGGTGGTGTCGCCCTGGGCCCGGAAAAATTATGTCGGCAAGTTTCATTACAGCTTCGGCAGCATCTTTAAAACCTTCTGGAACATCCTGGGCATACCCTATCTGAATCAATATGATGCCGCTGCCACCGATCTGTCGGATATGTTCACCGGCACTCCAGATTATACACCATATGAAGCTTTACCGCCCGACCTCAGGATTTTCGATCCTCAGAAAGTCCTCACACCTTTTGATGAGAAATTTGATTGGAACGCATTAAAAGACTCACCCGATTTAGATAATCCTAAGGATATGATCGAAGATCAAAAAAATAATGAATAACGAATATTGAACACAGAACGTGAATCATGAATTAAGAATAAGAATGAGAACATGAATGAAGAACACTTCGACATTCTCATTCTTATTCACAGTTGGATATTCGTGTTCTGTGCCGGATATTCATTATTCATCATTCATTTAAAATTTCCCGCTCAATCCCAAAGTAAAATAGCCAAGGCCGTATCCCAGTTCCCCAAAAACAGCCAGGTTATTTATGAAATAATACCTGCATCCGGCGAAAATGGAAAACAACCCGTATGAATAGTGAGTGGTATAATACTCGGGTACGGCAGCAAAATAAGAATATTTCCATGTTTCAAACCGCATGCCCAGTGCGACACCTCCATAAAGGTCGACCTTGTCATTTTTTATGAAAAACGGGTGAATAGCGGCACGGGCAGCAATAAGAAAATCGTTCCACGACCAATGATCAGAATAATTGGGGGGCACCTGATAGTGAAAACCCGTATGTTTATATCCTGCAATACCACCGAGAGAAATGATACCGACATTGGAAATATCCCAAACACCTTTCTCAAGGCTTAAGGTAATAGCCGGAATGGAGGTCGTGGAATAGCCATAACCGTACCATCCGAAACCCAAACCCACATTACCTACCAGGCTTTGTTTCTGAAAAGCCTGAGCCTGCGCCAGCCCTAAAATAAACACCGATAAACTGAACGTAACCATTAACTTTTTCATGATCATTTGAATTTATTATTCTTACTCGCAATAATAAACATGGTATATGATAATCTTTCCTTATAACATTACAAAACCAATGGCACGGGGAAAAGTTCAATTCATTCCTTGGTTTATAATTTAAACTGTTCCAAATCTCCGTAAACCATCAACAAAGTACCTGACAATCCCCATTTTCCCTTACATTTGCCATTAAACTCATCGTCGATGCCAATGAATGAAAGTCTGGTCAGTAAGAGGGTGGCTTTGTTCATCACCTTTCTCTCCTCTTTCCTGACGCCTTTCATGGGGTCATCGGTTAACATTGCCTTACCTTCCATCGGAGCGGAATTATCGATGAGTGCGGTGAGGCTGAGTTGGATCACGACGTCGGCCGTGCTGGCGGCCGCCATTTTCCTGGTGCCTTTCGGCAAGATCGCCGACATTTACGGTCGCAAGAAGATATACACCTGGGGTGTCACCGTCTATGCCGTTTCGTCTTTGGCGGCGGCGCTGGCGCCATCGGCCTTGTTTCTGATCATCGCCAGGGCTTTCCAGGGTATAGGCGCATCGATGATCTTCGGCACGGGCGTGGCCATTCTCACGTCTGTTTTCAGACCGGGTGAAAGAGGCCGGGCCCTGGGCATAAACATGGCAGCCACGTACCTGGGCTTGTCATCGGGACCTTTTATTGGGGGCGTGCTGACACAACACTTCGGCTGGCGTGCCGTATTTGTCGCCAGTTTTTTGATCGGTATCGCCATTGTCCCCTTTATCTTCTGGAAACTGCGAACCGAATGGGCCGATGCCCGTGGGGAGCGCTTCGACCTGAAAGGCTCCCTTCTATATATGGCCGGCTTGCTGGGAATCATATACGGTTTCTCCCTGTTACCGGGATGGAGAGGTATCGTAATGCTCATCGCAGGTATTGCCCTGACGGTGGTATTCTTCAGAATGGAGGAGCGCATCATAAATCCGGTGCTGGCGTTGAGCCATTTCAGACGTAACACGGTCTTTCTTTTCTCCAACCTGGCGGCCTTCATTAATTACAGTGCTACCTATGCCGTGACCTTCCTGCTCAGTCTGTATCTTCAGTATATAAAAGGACTTGACCCTCAGGCTGCAGGTCTCGTCATGGTGACGCAACCCATCATCATGACTGTTTTCTCACCTCTTGCCGGCCGTTTATCGGACAGGGTTGAACCCCGTCTTGTCGCCTCTGCCGGCATGGCGGTAACAACTGCAGGACTAATTCCTTTCATCTTCCTTGCTCATCACACCCCGCTACTGGTCATCGTCCTTATCCTGGCTGTCATAGGAACCGGTTTCGCCCTGTTTTCATCACCCAACACCAATGCCATCATGGGTTCGGTCGATTCCAGGCAATATGGCATCGCCTCCGCCTCCCTGGGCACCATGCGGCTGACAGGTCAGGCCATCAGCATGGGCATCGCCTTGCTGGTATTTGCCGTATTCATCGGCAAGGTGTCCATCACACCCGGCACCTATCCTCTCTTTCTTAAAAGCGTTCATATGGCCTTTATCATCTTCGCTGTCCTGTGCAGTATGGGTGTGTTCGCGTCGCTGGCACGTGGGAAAAGAAGACCGGATTGAACTGTGCCCCGTTGGTCATGAAAGCCTTCGTGGTTCGGTTTCTATTCTTGATTCCCTGCTTTCCGCAGCTCCTCCAGTTTCTTCTTTCCGTAGGACAGGCGGGTGATCAGGACAAACAGCACCGGCACCATAAAAACCCCTATGAAGGTGGCGGCCAGCATCCCGCCCAGGACGGTCCAGCCGATGGTCTGACGAGCTATGGCGCCGGCACCACGGGTGAAGATCAGGGGTGAGACACCGAAGATAAAAGCCAGCGAGGTCATCAGGATGGGACGGAGCCTCAGACGGACAGCCTCCAGGGTGGCTTTGATCAGCTCCATGCCGCCGTCGACACGCCGCTTGGCGAACTCCACGATCAGGATGGCATTTTTAGCCGCCAGCCCGATGAGGGTGATGAGGCCGATCTGGGCATAAACATTATCGCTGAGCTTAGTGACGAAAGTGAGGGCGACGATGGCGCCGAAAGCAGCCAGGGGTACCGCCAGCAGCACAGAGAAAGGCACCGACCAGCTTTCGTAAAGGGCTGCCAGGAAAAGGAATACAAAAATGATGGAGATGCTGAAGATCAGGACCGATTTGGACCCCGCATTGATCTCTTCACGGCTGAGACCTGAGAATTCATAACCGTAGCCTGCCGGCAGCACGGAGGCAGCGACCTCCCGCAAGGCCTGCAGTGCCTGACCGCTGCTGTAACCCTGGGCGGTATTACCGTCAAACTCAGCCGAACGGTACATGTTGTAATGAGTGATCAGGGCCGCACCTTCAACGACCTTATAACTTACCAGGGTGCTCAGCGGTATCATGTCTCCCTGGTTATTGCGTACATAAAATTTATCCAGCGACCGGATGTTATCACGGAAAAGCGTATCAGCCTGCACCACCACCCTGAAATCACGGTTATATATAGTAAAATCATTAATATAATAACTTCCCACGAAGGTCTGCAAAGTGTTAAAAACACTGGTCAGCTCCACGCCCATGCGTTTGCATTTCTCACGGTCCACGATGATGCTGTACCCAGGTGTATGGGCTGTAAAAAAAGTAAAAGCACTGGCTATTTCTGGGCGCTTATTGGCCGCTATTGCGAAATTTCGGACCACATTTCCGAAGCCGAAGATATCGTCGTTGCTTTCGCGTTGTTCCAATATAAAGCTGAAGCCGGCCGTGCTTCCCAGCCCGGAGATGGCCGGCGGGGGGATGACAATGATCCTGGCATCGTGTATCACTGAAAACCGGCGGTACATATCACTGATGATGGCCTGAAGCCCGAGAGCCTTTTTCTTACGTTGGTTCCATGGGATGAACTGGCAGAATATGGTGCCGCTGTTCGATTTGGCAGAGAAGGTGACGACATTCAAGCCGACGATACCGGCATAGTGTTCCACGCCCGGTGTTAGGGCCAGGATGTCCATGATGCGATGGAGCACCGCCTCGGTACGTGCGGTGGCCGATGCCTCCGGTAACTCAAAGGTGATATAGACACGGCCTCCATCTTCAGTAGGAATGAAGGAGGTAGGCTTGGTCTTAAAAAGCACCACGGCACCCAATAAGATAAAAAGAAGCAAGATGAACAGGTAACGTGAATAGCTCATGCTTTTCCTGACCGATGAACTGTAGAAATTAAGCCCCTTGTCGTAAACCCTGTTGAACAGAGAGAAAAAACGGCCCAATCCCCGCCGTTCAGCATCGGATTTACGGGGGATCAGAAGCAGGGAGCCGAGGGCAGGTGTCAGCGACAAGGCCACAAAGGCAGAGATCAATACTGAAATGGCTATGGTGATGGCAAACTGCTGGTAGAGTTTTCCGACGATACCCGGAATAAATCCCACCGGCACAAAGACGGCGGCCAGTATCAGGGCTATAGCCACCACCGGACCCGATATATCCTTCATGGCACGGAAAGCTGCTTCTCTGGCCGGTAAATGCAGGTCGTCGATATAATGTTGAACCGCTTCCACCACTATGATTGCGTCATCGACCACAATACCGATGGCCAGCACCAAACCGAACAATGTCAGGGTATTAACGGTGAATCCCAGAGGCAGGAAAAAGGCGAAGGTACCGATGATGGCCACCGGTATGGCCAGTATGGGTATGATGGTGGCGCGCCAGTTCTGCAGGAACAGGAAAACAACAATAACCACCAGCGACAGGGCTTTCAGCAGGGTCATCACCACCTCGTGCATGGATACCTTCACCACCGACACTGTTTCGAAGGGCACCAGGTAAGATACATCGGGAGGAAAAGAACGCGCGAGCACCTTCATTTCCGACAGGATACCGTTGGCTGTTTCCAGGGCGTTGCTGCCTGGTGCCTGGAAAACGAGCAGAAAAGAGGCCCTTTGACCGTCCACATAAGAACCACCGGAATAATTAAACTGACCAAGCTCGATGCGGGCTACATCTCTCAGATAGACAAGGGAGCCGTCGGCAGGATCTGTTTTAACTATGATTTTACCAAACTCCTCTGTTGTCTTCAGACGCCCATTGACGAAAGCGGTATACTCAAAAGCCTGGTCTGAGGGCTGTGGCGGGGCACCTATAACCCCCGCCGCTACCTGTATATTTTGCTCCTGCACGGCCTGTATGACATCCGCCGGTGTGAGGCTGAGCTGTGCCAGCTTGTCGGGATTCAGCCAGAGTCGCATACTGAAGTCCTGCGCATGGGTGAAGATATCACCCACACCGGGAACCCTCAACAACGCATCCTTGATGATGATATTGGTGTAGTTATCCAGAAATTCAATGCCGTGCGTCTGATTAGGGGAATAGACTGTGATGGCCATAAGGATACCCGGGGAGCGTTTTCTGATAGTGACACCCAGGTTCTTCACCTCCTGGGGAACGTCGGGAAGAGCCTCATTCACTCTGTTCTGGACATCGAGGGCCGCAATGTCGACATTTGTTCCGATGTTGAAGGTGACGTTCATGCTCATTTGACCATTGTTGGAGCTGTTGGATTGCATATAAGCCATTCCCGGCACGCCGTTCACCTGGGTTTCAATGGGCGTGGCGACCGTTTGTTCGACCGTTTGGGCATCAGCACCGGTGTATGACGCCGAGACCTGAACCACCGGCGGTGTGATATCAGGGTACTGACTTACAGGTAAACTCAGGATCGACACCACTCCCAGAATGATGATGATGATGGAAACGACGATGGCCGTGACAGGTCTTTTTATAAAGGTATCCGCAATCATGTCATGATGATTTAACCCCGTTCATTTAATATTTTCCCTGCCGGGCCGTTGTATCCGCGTCAAGGAGTCGCACGGCAGAGCCATTATGCAGTTGCTGCAACCCGTCGAGTGCGATTACCTCCCCGGCTTTCAGCCCTTCTTTTATTATAATGTTTCCATCCAGGCCGGGCCCGGGGATTATTCTGGTCTGATTGGCCAACCCGTTGCTGATCACATAGACAAAATATTCACTCATTTGCTCCACCACCGCCTTATAAGGCAGGACTATCTGCTCTCCTGAGCTGGCATTCAACACCTTAACCACGCAGTTCATACCCTCTTTCAGTGACCGTTCAGGATTTGGAAAGACAATGCGTCCCTTGACCGTTCCTGTCTGTGGGTCGACAGCCCTGTCGATCACGCTCAGTTTACCCATATAAGGATAATGGGTATTATCGGGCAATAACAGCCTGAAGGTTGAATCAATATCAGATTCTGATAAGGTGTCATCCTTAATGTCAAGAAAACGCGACAGGTTTTTTTCGTCGATCAGCAAATCCACCCCTATCGGATCGTTGGATGAGAGGGTGTTCATGAGGGTCTGACCGGTGGTTATGTAAGCTCCCAGCTTGACCTGTGATATTCCAATGGTACCCGCAAAGGGGGCGGTGATGACAGAATAATTCAGGTCGGTGGCGGCACTCGATAAAGCAGCTTTGGCGGCTATAACCTGCATGCGTGCATTGTCCAGATCGGTTTGCGCATTGTCGGCGATTTGTCTGGCAATGGCATTTTGTTTTAACAACTCTTCATATCTGTCGGCATCACGTTGAGCCTTGTCCAGGTTGGCTTCGGCAATGTCCACGTTGGCTTTGGCCTGATCGTAAGCGGCCTGGTATTTGGTCCTGTCGATCTCATATAATTTCTGTCCCTTTTTTATCTGGCTTCCGTCATGGAAAAAAATGCCGGTAACATACCCGCTCACCTCGCTATGTATCTGAACTTCATTGAGGGCCACCACCGTGCCCGGATAGGTGTCGTAAAACACCACCTTTTCCTTCCCGACAGTGTAAGTATGAACCGGCACGGCATCTCCCAGATAGGATGTTTTATTTTGATTACGGCACGACAGCATCAGGAGAGGGACACTGATTACCGTTAACGATAGAATAAATTTGTTTCCTGGCATGTTTAACAATGTTTGATCAATAATTAACCGAAATATTTCCCAGGGCCTGCTCCACATCCAGCTTGCTTGAAAGAACCTGTAACAGGGCATTCAGATTGTTGATCTCCGCTGTCCTCAGATCCGTCTGTGAAACGATGACCTCCAGATACGGAGTAATCCCCTGTTCGTACTGATATTTCACGAGATCATTCACTTCCCTGGCAATGGTTATGTTTTGAAGTGTCACCTCATAAGCTATCATATTACTTTTATAGGCCGACATGGCCTGGATATACTCCGTATTGATCTGGCTCTCCAGGTTAAGGGTGTCGAGTGTTAACCTGTTATATTGCAGGCGTGCCTTTTTCAGGCTCTGCATCCGCTGTGTACCCTCAAAAATGGGAAAGGTCAGCGTCAATCCGATACTGGAATTAGGAAAGCTCTCATTGTACAATTCGTTGAACTTATCATTCTGGTAAACCAAATTATAGTTGGCATACCCTGATAAGGAAGGGAGAAAGCTCAGTTTATAATAATCGATATTTGATTTCTGAAGTTGCAGGTTTGTTTTCAGCAGCTGATATTCAATGCGGTGATCATAACGGAGTTCCTGAAGGGTGTCGAGGAGCATATCTTTCGCCAGGGAAAGGCTGTCATAATTTAAAACTAATGTTTTCTCCACAGGGTATCCCATCAGTTCCTTAAGATAGGCGTACTTCGCCTTAATGGCTTCCTCGGCAGCTACCTTTTGCGCTTTGGCATTATTCAAAGAGATGGTGGCCTGTTTGTAGTCGATCTCATCAACAATCCCGCTCTGATACTGGGCATAGGCATCAGCCAGACTCTTGGTGAGCCGTGCGATATCTTCGTTGATGATATTGAGTTGCTGCTGCGATAATAAGGCATCATAAAACGCTTTACTCACCGACACCACCAGCCCGATCAGGGTGACTTCGGTGTTCTGCCGGGATTGCAACCTGTAATATTTGACCGTTTTTCCGGCGATGTAAACCTCATTATCAAAGATCAGCTGGCTGGCTGTGAGCTGTATGCCCGAATTATTGACAACGCCGGTCGTTATTTGTCTTTTTGGCCAGGAGGGATTGGTCAGATCAGGAAAGATGATGACGGGTTGTTTAATATAGTGCCCCAGGGTAGCCTCTGAGGAGAACTGGGGCAGCCAGCCGGAAAGAGCGATACGGATATCCTGCCGGGTGATATTCTCATCCAGCTTAACCTGTTTAACCGCAGGCTGGTTATTAAAAGCATAACGGATACATCCTTCCAGTGAAAGGACATCAGGTGAGACCGTGTCGCTATCCTGTGCTGTCGCTAATGATGGCACCAAAGCGACCATCGCAGCGATGAAAGTTACCCGCCAAATAAGAAATATTAATTCTGATCGGAATCCCCTGGTGGGGTAAAAAAGGATTTTCATTCCTAAGGGTCAATTGTCTAAATAAAACAATCAATGTTATCCTGAAGTTGAGTGACCATATTAAAAAATGTTAAAAAAATTGATTTTGCTTTGATTGCCATAAGAATTACAAAAAAGATATTTTTATATCTTTGAACCGTAACATAACCTTTCTGAACTTAAAAATATCGGACAGATGATAAAAAAAACCACTTTGATTCTCCCGGTTTTATTTATTTTTTCGTTATCCATTCAGGCGCAATCCCTTCCGAGGATTGACCTTAACGAACCTGATCTGGGCACAGGCAAGCTGCTCATGCAGGCCTTAAAAGACCGTAAAAGCCAGAGGGCTTATTCCGACCGGGAACTCTCTTTGCAGGAGCTCTCGAATCTGCTGTGGGCTGCCGATGGCATCAACCGTCCCGCCGAAGGAAAACGGACGGCTCCCAGTTCCATGAACAGGCAAGAAATCGACATCTATGTTATTCTTAAGAAAGGCATCTACCTTTACGATGCCAAAGAAAATACATTGTTACCCGTGGTTGAGGGTGACTACCGTTCACAGGCCGGCACACAGGCCTATGTGGCAACGGCCCCTGTTAATCTGATCTATGTCTCTAATCTTGACAAGCTGGGTGGTGACACCATCCGGCAACAACGTGCCTCAGGCATCAATACCGGGTACATTTCACAAAATGTTTATCTATACTGTGCTTCGGCCAACCTGGCCACAGTCGCCAGAGCCTCCGTCGACAGGGCCACACTGGCCAAGACCATGAAACTGAAACCCGGACATCTGATCATTCTTGGTCAAAGCGTGGGATATCCGGCTGAAAAATAGCATGACAACCGGATCATTTCCTGATTATATATCATAGAAAACTAAAAAAAACAATTATGAAAATCGTCACTCTCGCCGTCACTGCCGTCTTTGTTATGTGCTTTGCACAAATGCATGCACAGAATGCAAAAGTTGAAACCTTGCGGGAATTCCTGAAAGGTATCCTGACCCTCGAACAGGGAAATATCAATTTACAGGAGCCTATTACAACCGTCAACGTTATCGCCGCCAAAAATGCCGATAAAACCATCGTTTTGACAAAAGACAATATCGAAGAAGCCTTGAAGGAGGCTCAACAATACAAAAGTAATCTCATCACGATCGATGATCATACCATTGTGAGGATCACCGATTTCAGCAAGTGTTCCCCATCCGGAGCCTGGAGCGCCTGCATGCCTTATGGTGAGGGTTATATTCAAAAGGGTGAGTTGATCAGCATGAAAGATTATATCAATTACATCATTGGCAGGCCCGATGATCAGGTTCGCACCCTGTATCTTTTTGAATGACGAATACCTTTTCCGGTAAAAGACCATATCTTATCCCTTTCGCTATTCGTCATTCGGCAATCGCTATTCGCTATTCACCAGTCGATTAGCGAGTAGCGAGGAGCGAATACCGATTTATGATTTTATTCACCATCTTTCGCTATTCGCCAGTCGCTATTCGCTCTATCCCACCATAACATGTATCTCGGGATAGCGGTAATTTGTTGATACGATACGGCGGCTCAGGAAGATAGCCAGGGTCAGAGGGCCTATACGCCCGATGAACATGCTAAGGAGGATAATGGTCTTTCCTGCATCTGACAGCAACGGGGTGATCCCCGTAGTAAGTCCCACGGTGCCGAAGGCCGAGACCTCTTCAAACATGAGATCGAGGAATTTCATGTGACTTTCTGTTATTGACAGGGCAAAAGCCGACACGAAGATGAGACCCAAAGCGAAAAGAGCTATGGAGTAAGCCTTGTCAATTAAAGAAAAGGGGATGGTATAATGGTACGATTCCACATTTTTCTTTCCTCGAATAGTGGCAATCGCCGATTTGAGTATGATGGCAAAGGTGGTGGTCTTGATACCGCCACCCGTGGAGCCGGGTGAGGCCCCGATGTACATGAGCAGGATGAAAAAAATAAGTACCGGTTGTGCGACAAACCTGAAGTTCACCGTGCTGAAACCCGCCGTCCGCGCTGTAATGGACTGAAACAGCGATGTGACGATCATGCCCTTGGGGCTCAGTCCTGCCAGTAAACCTTTCCATTCACTTATAAAGAAAACCAGGGCCCCCGTGATGATGAGCAAGAAGGAGGTCTTGAGCACCAAACGTGAGCTGACGGACAGGTTTTTCCAGATGTTGCGCAGTCCCTGCCCCCTTCCGAGCACCTCCGTGAGGTCTTCCATGGTGGCAAAACCGATACCTCCCAGAAAGATCAGCAGGGCGATGATGATGTGTACATTAAAAGCCTTCGACACCCAATAAGCATACAGATTATCGGAGAACAGGGAGAAACCGGCGTTGTTGAAAGCCGATATGCTGTGAAACAACGAAAAGAATAATTTCTGACCGGTGCCGGAGAAAAAGTGATTATCCTGCCAGCTGACAAATATCAATATGGTGCCGATGATTTCGATGATGATGCTGTAAAAGACAATTTTACGCAACAGGGTGCGTGTATCCGAAAGACGGCCCGTACTCAGAAAATCCTTCAGTATGGATTGATACCTCACGCTGTTGGTCCGGTAGAAAGTAGCAAAAAAGGTGGCGAATGATATGATGTTGATACCGCCTAGCTGAATGAGCAACATGATAACGACCTGACCTTTGATGGAAAAAACCGTGGCCGTGTCAACCACCACCAATCCGGTGACACAGGATGAACTGGTGGCTGTGAACAGGGCGTCGATGAACCGGATACCGACGATGGTCATCTCCGGCAGCATCAACAAGAAGGTGCCGAATGAGATGAGTATTAAGAACGATATGGTTATCAGGGCCGAGGGACCCAGCTCAAAGAGCTTCAGTTTATGACTGGCCTTACCCATCTCAAAACCTACAATAATGAAGAAATAGAGCTGCACGAACAGGAGTGTGTATGGCCGCAAATCAAATCCCAAGGTCTCATTGACAAAATTGATAAGGGTGATATCGAACAGCTTGTAAAAAATGGAGCTGATGACCAGGATAAGAAGTATCAATCCTTCGACCAGATTCTCCCGGATAAAATTAAGGGGGTGGAAATCATAGAAGACATGAACGAGGTACTTGAAGATGTAAAAACCTATACTTGTTTTGATGATGAGACGGATGGTTTCGGTGGTCTCCGCTGTCTTGGGGAAACCATAATACCAGATAATGCTGGCAATAGTGAAGACCGAGACGATTAGCGAGGCTATCCTGAGAACACTAAGTACAATGTTCTTATGGGTAAACAACCGCACATTGATTCTTTCCCTGATCTTATCAATAAATTTCCTGTTCATGAAGGGGAGAACATTTCAGGGAGACAGGTCAATCGTTGATTTCCACAAAACGGTCGATATCCTTGTTTTTGCCGAATACAACCAGATAGTCTTTCTCAGCGACGACGGTTTTTGAATCGGGGACGCCGGCGAGGTGTTGCTCCACGGTTGCCTCTCCGTTTTCCGTCACCACTGTTTCCTTTTTAATGGTCACCAGGCTCAGCTTATAACGGTCGCGCAGGTCGATGTCACCGAGGGTGCGCCCCACGATTCTTTTGGGAGCGGTGAGCTCGGCGATGCGATAATCGTCGGGTAACTGAAGGTACGACACCAGGTTGGGATTGAGCAGCCGTTCGGCGACAATGATCCCCACGTCGTTCTCCGGAGAGAATATCTCGCTGATGCCCATTTTTTCCAGTATCAGACGTTGCGCCACTCCCCTGGCCCGGGCGATGATCCTTTTAATGCCCAGATCGAGCAGGGTGACGATGCAGAGAAGCTCCTGCTCAAAATTGCCACCGATAGCCACCACCACGGTGGAATAATCCTTAATATCCTGTGACAGCAAGGCTTTTTCATCGGTAGCGTCGAGGCACACCGCGTAGGCCACCTCATCCTTGATGGATTCGATGCGGCTGGCTTCCACATCAATGGCCATAACCTCCGCACCATTACGTGTCAGAGCCCTGGCAATAGCACTGCCAAAAAGTCCAATGCCAATGACAACAAACTTTTGCCTGTTCATGTCCGATAACTTTTCATGGCAAATTTAGGATTATTCAGAGCATGTTCCTCACAAAATGAAAAATAACCCGACCATTAATTACGGGTAAAGACTTTATAACGATGGATCACCGGTCATGCAACCGCAATAAGAAATCCATCGTATCCACACCATCGGCATACTCTGTAAGAGAAGGTCTCTGTGATGCACCGAATGGGATTCCCTTTGCGATGCGTGAGTCACCCGTTACAACGCATTGTATCAGGTCTGCACCGGCTTGTAAACGCTCCTTCACCTGACCGACGGTGTCATAATATTCATAATAAATAACCGCTATGGGTGAGCTTATTGATACCTCTTCACGCAATAACAGGAATCCTGTATCATGACAGCTTACCCCGTTGAGCATAAACACCGCCTTGTAATAATCATAATTGTTCCTGTATTTATGATGGTCCAAAACGTAACGGTATTTTTCCATTCCGGCAAAAAGATTTTGAAAAGAGTAATCGCCCGGGACAAACAACTTGGCTACATTGCGGCATCCCCTGCCAAAATAAAGGAAGATATCCCCGGCGAGGCCGTCCAGGTCGTTTTCATTCTCTCCACCGGAAAGAAAAGCCACGCCGTTGCGGTTTTTTCTGATGATGTGGGGCACGTGACCGAAATAATACTCAAAGTACCGGGCGGTATTGTCACTGCCGGTAGCTATGATGGCATCAAATCCTGACAGGTGACCGGTCGACAACGAGACAGACGATCCAAAGCCAGGTTCAATATCCGTGAGAATGGTCACAAGGGCGGGCAGCAGCCGGTCATCATCCGATGATAGTTTTCCGTTGAAACGATGCCCTGACATCAGGACACAGAGAAAATCATGAAAGCCCACCAGCGGGATGTTACCGGCCATGACTACGCCGATGTTCTTTTTATTTTCATGAACGGTCCACCGGTCGTCATAACCTGCCGCCCATTGTTCCAGACCCTCGGCCGTCAGGAGGCCGGCGATGGCATCAAGGGCATACCTGATATGGGGTAAAATGAACCAGGGATTATGATTGACCGTGGCGTCAACAGCATCATCCAGGAGGCGTAAAGAGCTGTTCTTGGGAAAGTCCGTGTCAGGACCAGCCGAAAAATAGCTCCTCAGAACAGCACCCAGGGCAGCAAAAGCCTCTATCCGACGCTGACGCTCCATCCTTAATTTTATCATAAATGATCCGGCTGCAAAAATAATTATTAAATTTTCAGCGTTGATTGAAATATCCGTGACAATCGACCCGCCTCTCAATAACAGAACGAAGAACAGGTGATACGCAGGTTATCTCATACTTTCATCATGGCCGTCGTGCTGTCGTTGACGGTCACAGGTCAGAACCCCGCCTCGCTTACTGTTTATGAGGATACGTTGAGAAAAATCGGGCCCTTCATCCTCAACGGCACGAATGATTCCGTGCGATATGCCGCCTGCCGTACCTTCACAGGATGGCTGGAAAAAGCACTGGGAGAAGCAGGATCCTTTTCCTATCCTTTTGACTCGCTGGTGACCATAGCACGGATGATGTCGCCCGATCACCGTTTCAGGATATTCAACTGGAACGTGCCCAGAGATGACGGCACTTATGAATATTTCGCCATCATCCAGCTCAACAATAAGTCAGGAAAGAATTACCGTCTGACCAATCTGAAGGACAGGTCGGATGAGATCCTGTCGCCCGAAACGTCTATAAGCAATGCCGGTGACTGGTTTGGGGCTCTTTATTATAAAATCATCCTGCACAGGTACAGGCATAAATATTATTATACCTTATTGGGTTGGGATGGCAATGACCGGAACACACGGAAAAAGATCATCGATATTCTGACTTTCAATGAGAAAGGATCACCCGTCTTTGGTGCTCCCGTTTTTAAAACGGGACAGAAGAATAACAACACGCGTATCATCTTTGAGTACAAGGCCGGCGCCCCCATGTCGCTAAAATATGAACGGCAGGCGTATGAGCGGGGACATCTGACGGGGAAAAGCTCAAGCAAGCGCAAAATCCAATCCTATATGATCGTCTTTGATCATCTCATACCCTTAGAGGAATCACTTAAAGGTCAGTATAAATATTATGTGCCGTCAGGGGATGTGTTTGATGCTTTTGTATTTAAAAAAGGGTTCTGGGTTTTTGTCCCCGACGTGGATGCCCGCAACCGGGATGAGCGAGAGAAAGTACCACGAAGAAATGCCGTCTATTATGATCTTTTTCCACCGGATAAATGATCACCTGTTTCCCGCCGGCAACGCTAAAAATATTACCCCTCTTTCTCATCCATTTGTTCAAAATATTTTAACTTTGCCTCATCAGACCCTAGTCATGACATTGAATTTGATTAATCATCGTAAATGCGACAAATCATATGAAGAAACATAACTTTAATCCGGGACCCTCAATCCTACCTCCGTTTACGGTTGAACATACGGCAAAAGCCATCCTCGATCTGGATGGTATCGGGTTGTCACTTCTTGAGATATCACATCGCAGCAAGGAGTTTCAGGCGATCATTGATGAGGCGGTAGCACTCATGAAAGAGCTTCTGCGCATCCCTGACGGTTACTCGGTGATCTTTCTCGGCGGTGGTGCCAGTCTGCAATTCGCCATGGTGCCTTTCAACTTCCTCAGGAAAAAAGCCGCCTATCTGGTCACAGGTGAATGGGCCAAAAAAGCCATGAAAGAAGCTAAAATGATAGGTGAGACCATGGTGGTTGCCTCCTCTGAGGATAAGCTTTTCAGCTATTTACCGAAAAATTATGTCATCCCGTCCGATGCCGATTATTTTCATTTTACCTCCAACAACACCATTTACGGTACCGAAATGCGGCACGATCCCGACTGTCCCGTGCCATTGGTCTGCGATATGTCGTCAAATATCCTGAGCCATCCCATTGACGTCTCAAAGTATGCTCTTATCTATGGCGGGGCGCAGAAAAACCTGGGTCCGGCAGGGGTCACCTTCGTGATCATCAGGGACGAATTTCTCAACAAGACGGCCGAGCGCATCATCCCCACCATGCTGAGCTATAAGACCCATGTTGAAAAAGGCTCTCTTTTCAACACACCGCCATGTGTGAACATCTATTCATGTCTGATGACCTTACGTTGGATAAAAGCGAACGGTGGCATGGAAGGGATTGAAAAAAACAACATCGCTAAAGCCTCCCTTCTGTACGACGAAATCGACCGTAACAAGCTCTTCCGGGGGACCGTAGCCATAGAAGACCGTTCACGGATGAACGTCTGCTGGGTGATGAAGGACGAATACAAGGAACTGGAACCCGATTTTCAGGCTTTTGCCTCCTCACGCGGGATGATCGGCATCAAGGGACACCGCTCCGTCGGTGGCTTCAGGGCATCGTTGTACAATGCCATGCCCCTCGACAGCGTAAAAGACCTGGTGGCCGTGATGCAGGAGTTTGAGGCGGAGCATTGAAAGTCGACAGTCGGCAGTCGGGGTAAAAAAATTAATACTTAAAACTCGCAACCCGCAACCTGTAACCCGCAATTAGCAGCTTATACCAAATAATAACCCTAAATAAAATCTCATCATGACTAAAGTTTTAGTAGCAACTGAGAAACCTTTTGCCTCCACGGCTTTAAATGGTATCAGAAAAATCATCGGGGAAGCCGGCTTTGAGTTTGCCGCACTGGAGAAATACACCGATCCGGGTGATCTGCTGAAAGCGGTAAGCGATGCCGATGCCCTGATCATCAGGAGTGACCTGGTCACCAGGGAGGTCCTCGAAGCAGGTAAAAATTTGAAGATCGTCATCAGAGCCGGTGCAGGTTATGATAACATCGATCTCAAAGCCGCCACGGAGAAAGGTATTATAGTGATGAACACACCGGGGCAGAATGCCAATGCAGTGGCAGAGCTGGCCCTGGCAATGATGGTGTATCTGGCCCGCGGTTGCTTCAATGGCAAGTCAGGAACGGAACTGCTCGGCAAAAGCTTAGGGCTTCATGCTTACGGTCATGTCGGCCGGCGCGTGGCAGCCATAGCCAAAGGTTTCGGCATGGAGGTGTATGCCTTTGATCCTTACCTGAAAAAAGAAGACATCACCAGAGACGGTGTCAACTATGTTGAAACCGCCGGTGACCTTTATTCCAGATGCCAGTATGTGTCGCTTCACATCCCGGCCACACCTGATACAATAAGATCGATCAATTTCACGTTACTCTCGAAAATGCCCAAAGGAGCCACATTGGTCAATACTGCCCGCAAAGAGGTCATCGACGAAGAGTCGTTAATGAAAATCTTCTCCGTACGTGACGATTTCAGGTATATTGCCGACGTCGCTCCCGACTGTGCCGGCGAAATAACAAAGGCATTTGAAGGCCGGTATTATTTCACCCCTAAAAAAATGGGGGCACAAACTGCCGAGGCAAACAACAATGCAGGCATTGCCGCTGCCAACCAGATTGTGAATTTTATTAAAAAAGGTGACAGAACATTCCAGGTGAATTAAACACTACTTTTTTAACGAAATCAGATCAAACAACAGGTTCTGTGGTAAACCGCATATCCTGTCGTCATCTTTGCACTTGTATGTTCTATAATCACATTTAAATCATTAAATCATGGAATCCGAAATCGGCCACAACACATCATTCTTCAGATTTGAAGATTTGAGGGTCTATCATAAATCTCTTGAGTACGTCAACTGGGTTCATCAGGTCACCCGATCTTTCCCGGCCAGTGACTCCGTTTCTCTCGCGACAAAATTCTTAAACGCATCGGCCGCTATTGCATTAAATATTGCTGAAGGATCCTCACGTGGCCGTAGTCAGTTCGTCGTTCATCTTAAACAATCCAAGACAGCCATCAGGGAATGTGTGGTGTTTACCTCCCTGGCTAAAATGGCCGGTTATTTTGACGACGATCAGGAAGAGGAATCACGGGAACATCTTCAGGAGATGACAAAAATGGTCGGTGCCCTGATAGGCTCGCTGCAAAGAGGCAACGGCAAGAAAAACGGCAATCACAGGGACACTGACGAGGAAACGGAGTGACAATTCCCGGCAACATCATTTGAACTATGGCGATATTAAAGGCTTTCAGGGGGTTGAGGCCACCCAGGGCACTGGCAGAGCAGGTGGCATCACGACCCTATGACGTGCTGAATTCGGAAGAGGCCAGGATAGAGGCCGACGGGAACATCTATTCATTGTTGCACATCATCAAACCTGAAATAGACCTTCCCCCAGGCATCGACGTCCATTCCCAACAGGTATACGATAAAGCCCGTGAAAATTTTGAGCTCTTCCGTAAAAGAGGATGGCTGGTGCCCGATACGAAGGAGAACCTTTACATCTACGCCCAAACCATGAACGGTAAGACACAGTACGGTCTGGTAGGCTGTGCCGCCGTGGAAGACTATATGAACGGAGTCATTAAAAAACACGAGCTGACACGTAAAGATAAAGAAGAAGACCGGATGAAGCATGTACGCATCACCAATGCGAATATGGAACCGGTGTTTTTCAGTTATCCCGCCGTGAAAGAGATCGATGAAATCATCGCCGCCATCGTCAGCGGGCAGCAACCTGTGTACGACTTCGTCTCTGCCGATGGGATCGGGCATCATTTCTGGGTCATCAGCGATGAGGCCGTCATACAAACCCTGATACGCCTTTTCGGCAACATCCCGGCCATCTATGTCGCCGACGGTCATCACCGCACGGCCGCCGCCGCCCTGGTTGGAAATGAAAAAAAAATGAACAACCCCCGCCACCGGGGTGATGAAGAATATAACTATTTCCTGGCCGTTCATTTCCCTGATAACCAGCTCACCATTATTGATTACAACAGGGTGGTCAAGGACCTCAACGGAATGACGCCGCCGGAATTCAGGTCACGCCTCCAAAAGGTCTTCGATATCCATGAGACCGGCAGCGAAACATACAAACCCCAACGATTGCATAACTTCGGCCTTTACCTCGAAGGCAAATGGTATTCGCTCACAGCCAGACCCGGAACCTATGATGACCACAATCCCATTGGCGGGCTGGATGTCACCATATTGTCGAAACTGGTCTTCGACGACATCCTTGAAATTAAAGACCTCAGGACCTCCAACCGGATCGATTTTGTCGGGGGCATCAGAGGCCTCGGCGAACTGAGGAAACGTGTTGACAGCGGTGAGATGACGGCGGCTTTTGCACTCTTCCCCGTATCGATGAAACAGCTGATCGCCATCGCCGACTCAGGCAACATCATGCCGCCCAAGACCACCTGGTTCGAACCGAAACTGCGCAGCGGACTGGTGGTGCATCTGCTGGAGAAGATCTGAGTTACGAGTTGCGAGTTACAAGCTTTCAGCAATCGCCTAAAAGTAAACTGGTTGAGTCACTCTGCGATCTCTGCGCCTCCTCTGCGGCGCCCCCTGCGGTTAAAAAAAGAAAAAAGTGTTTTGGTACGACCTCAACCGCATTGAAACACAATTCAATTTTTCTTAACACAATAAAAGCACACTTTGGGAGATATGATCTTATCCTCGGCTTTAAGCGCTTTTATTGCCTTGTCGACATCTTTTTTCTCAATGCCAGCTTTATCGGCTATTTCCTGTGACTTAAGAGGTGTCGGAGAGTTCACCAACACATTGAAAACCAAATCTTTTACATCCATATGATTAATCTTAATTAGGTATCTTGCTTTATATTTCAATTGAACCAAATATATCAAATTCTTTACCTGTATCCTGCATCTCGCAGCTCCCTTCCCCCAAATTGGGGGAAGGCCTGGGCTAGGGGCTACAGCTAATGATCCATATATTCCTGAAATAAGACCTGTAAAAATGATCTTCCATCCTTAATGATTCTGCTTTCATCGGCTGCCTTTATTTCCTTACAATAATAGTGATTCATTCTGCTATCATAAAAGAAATATCCCTCCGGGGTTATCCAGCCAATACCTTCTTCGAAAGCCACATAAGCAAATTGAGGTGTGTAAGGATCCAGCAGGTTTTTACTCCAGTGAAAAACCGAAGTATCCAAACCAAGCTGGGGTAAAAGAGTGGCCACAATGTCGGCCTGGGAACCCACCCTGTTACAGGTGGTGCCTTTATATTCGTCTTTGATGACATTACCGTAAAACAACAAAGGTATCTTATGGTACGGAGGGGAGAAATAGCTGTAGTTTTTCTGGGAATAATGGCTGTGGTCGGCCACAATGATGAAAAGGGTGCTGTCATACCAAGGTTCTTTGGCCGCCTGCCTGAAATAATCACCCAGGCAATGATCGGTATAATGAGCTGAGTTAAGGTAATCGTTAATGTTGTCGCTATAACCCCAGTCGGTTTTTTCCGCCAGGGGCATGTCAAAAGGCGAATGGGTGCTGAGGGTGAAGAGGGCTGAAAAGAAAGGCTGTTTCTCGGAATTGAGGTCTCTTATCTGCTGCGCTAAGGTATACTGGTCATGGATGCCCAGCTTACCCCTGGGCAGGGTGTCGCTGAAGTCATAGATCTCTTTCACCCTGTCGAAGCCGTTCCAGATGATATAACTCTTGATGTTACCGTATATCAGCTGCCCGCCAAAATAATAAGAGGTGGTATAACCCTGGTTATGAAGAACACGTGTCAGACTGGGCAGGTGGACATACTTATCGGGCTGGACGGTGATGGAAGAGATCGGATGAGCCGGGAATCCGCTGAAGATGCACCCCATGCCCTGCTCGGAACGGGTACCGCTGGCGTAAATATTTGTGAACAAAATGCCATTCTTCTCCAGCTCATGAAACGCAGGTGTTATCGCGGTGTCACCCCCCAGTGTCCGGATCAGATCGGCCGACCAGCTCTCCATGATCAACAGGACGATGTTGGGCCGGCTTGTTTTTAGAACATGAACAGCGGTATCGACAGGAACTGCGTAAAGCTTTTTGACTGTTTCTTCAGCCTCGGCCATATCATAAAAAAGGAATGGATTTTTCCCGAAATTCTTGTGATTTTCATAAAAGCTGATATAAAGATTGAAGGCAGAGTTAGTTGCAGCCAGGTTCAGGATATTATGCTGCGAATAATAACTCTCGCTCTGGTTGATGGGAATGGGTTGTATGCCTCCCCTGGCACCGATAAATAACAGGACGGGGGTGATGATTAGAAAAAGAAAAGAAAATAAATAATGACGTTTTATTTTGATGACCGGAACGAAAAAGACCTTCAGATAAAGGAACAGACCCAAAAGGAACTGAAAGGCCAGAATGCCGAGAAGAAGAAAGAAAGTAGACGTTTCGGTTGAGTTATAGATTTCCGAGGGGTGAGCAAAATACATCAGTGCTTTGTAATGCAGCTTGGTCTTCCATTCAAAATAGATACCCAGCTCGGCTGTGGTGATCAAGGTAAAGATAAAAAGGACAATGGCCGTGTACACCTTATGAAGGACATTCAGCCAGGAAGGACTGAAGATGGATTGTACCACCAGCAGAAAGAAAGGGAAAACCAGCAGGTAGCAGGCTGTCGCTGCATCCAGCTTAAGAGCATACCAGAAAGAAGCCATGGTGTGCAGAAAACCGGTATGTTCTTCACGCAGCAGCGTCCAGTAATAGACCAGGAAAATGGCACGGGCCAGGGCAAAGATGCAAAGCCAGAAAAGAAACTGCAGAATAATATTGACCAGGATTTTCTTCATAGTGTCTTGCCATATAATTCCAGGCCGACAAAATTATAAAATGCTTACATTTGGTCTGATTATTTTTTGGATCCAACATCAAGCAGTTGCAACAGCCATCCATGTCAATCACAGAGAATATTGGTCGCATCAGGGATCTCATGCCTCCTGCAGTCAAGCTCATTGCTGTCTCCAAACTGCATGGCACACGGGAAATCATGGAAGCCTATGACACCGGTCACCGTCTCTTCGGCGAGAACAGGGTGCAGGAGCTGATGAGCAAGCAACCCTTGCTGCCCCGCGATATACAATGGCATTTGATAGGTCATCTTCAATCCAATAAGGTCAAATACATCGCACCCTTTATCAGTCTGATACAAAGCGTCGACAGTCTGAAGCTGCTCGCCGAGATCGACAAGCAGGCCACCAGATACAAACGGATGATCCCCTGCCTGCTGCAGTTTCATATAGCACGTGAGGAGACCAAATTCGGATTGTCATACGAAGAGGCTGAAGCCCTGCTCACTTCCAATGACTATCAAGCATTCAACCACGTCTCCATCCAGGGTGTCATGGGAATGGCCTCGTTCATTGACGACAGGGACAAAATACGGGAGGAATTCAGAGGGCTCAGAGAGATATTCATCGAGCTGAAAGAAAAATATTTCAGTGACAAACCGGCATTCCGTGAGATATCCATGGGTATGTCGGGCGATTTCGGCATCGCCATTGAAGAGGGCAGCACCATGGTGCGCCTCGGCACGGTCATCTTTGGAGAGAGCCATCCTTCAGCATCACATGATTACTGATCATTGTTCCATAAGTAAATCACCCCATGGAAAATGCGATCATCACCATAAAAAACAGGAAGGCGTCATTCGAATATTTTCTGCTCGAACAATATACTGCCGGTATCCAGCTCACCGGCACAGAGATCAAATCGATCAGGGCCGGCAAGGTCAGCCTGACCGATTCCTACTGTGACTTTGAAAATGGCGAGCTGTTTGTCAAGAACATGCACATTGCCGAGTACGCCCATGGGACCCATTATAACCATGAACCCAAGCGCGACCGGAAACTGTTGCTGACACGGCGTGAATTGCGTAAACTGGCCAGCAAAGTTAAGGAGAGAGGCTTCACCATTATACCGATACAACTGTATATCAACGAGAAAGGTCTCGCCAAACTCGACATCGCCCTGGCCCGGGGAAAGCATGCCTATGATAAAAGAGAGGCGATAAAGAGGAAAGACTTTCAACGCGAGGGGGAAAGGCAGAATGAGGGGTGAGTGTCATCCCTGCGGAAGCAGGGAACCATTCTATCCCGGCACCCGTCATCCCTGCGAAAGCAGGAATCTTCTCCATAATCCATAACAAAATTCATTAACGAATCCTGTCTTTTTTATATTTGCAGACAGCAATTCTAATCTCTCTCTTATGAAAATAAAACCCCGGTTAAGTTTTTGGCAGATATGGAACATGAGTTTCGGCTTTTTAGGCATTCAATTTGGCTTTGCGTTGCAGAATGCGAATGCCTCGCGGATTCTGCAGACCTTCGGTGCCAATGTCCATCATCTGAGCTGGTTCTGGCTGGTGGCGCCCATCACGGGCATGATCGTTCAGCCTATCATCGGTTATTTCAGTGACCGTACGTGGAACAGGCTGGGACGGCGCCGTCCTTATTTTCTGGCCGGGGCACTATTAACCAGCACAGCCCTGGTGCTGATGCCTAATGCGCCTCACCTGGCCACTTTCATAGCACCTATGTTCATCGGCGGCGGACTGCTCATGATCATGGATGCCTCCATTAACATCTCCATGGAACCCTTCAGGGCACTGGTGGCGGATAAGCTGCCCCTGGAACAGCATACCCTGGGTTTCTCCATGCAGACCCTGCTCATAGGCATCGGCGCCGTGGTAGGCTCCTGGCTGCCGTATATACTGAGTAACTGGTTCGGCATAGCCATGGAAGCTTCCGGAAAAGGACTCGTGCCGCCCAATGTCATCATATCTTTTTACATCGGTGCTTTCATCCTCCTGTCGACCATCATCTGGACGGTCGCTTCAACTAAGGAGTATCCCCCGGAATATTATCATGATAACCATGAGCCGGAGAAGAAAAAAACCAAATTCAGGATACCTTCCACCATGTGGCAGTTGTTGCTGGTGCAGTTCTTCTCGTGGTTTGCTTTGTTCTCGATGTGGGTCTTCACCACCCCTGCCGTCGCGAAGCATTTTTACGGCACTACGGATGCCAACTCACTGGCCTATCAGGAAGCCGGCAACTGGGTCGGCATCCTCTTCGGTATCTATAACGGCGTCTCCGCCATCATAGCCCTGTTGCTGCCGAAAGTGGCAAGACATATCGGTCGCAGGGCCACCCATGCCCTGGCCCTGACCATCGGCGGATTATCGTTCATCTCCTTTTATATCATCCCGACTTACCAGCTGCTGATCATCCCCATGATCGGAATAGGCATTGCCTGGGGCAGCATCCTCGCCATGCCTTATGCAATGCTCGCGAGCTCCATACCCCCAAAACAGATGGGCGTATTCATGGGACTGTTTAACATGTCCATCACCGTTCCCCAGATCGTCAACGGCATCTTCGGCGGATTGATCTTGCAGTATATTTTTCATGACGATCCGCAGAAAACCCTGATCATGGCAGGGGTATTCATGATCCTGGGAGCGGTAAGTACTTTCTTCGTAAAAGATGTCCTGGATGCCAGGAAAGATGTAACGAAGTAGCGAGGAAACGAGGTAATGAGGAAACGAGGAAACGACGTAACGAGGTAACGATATTCGATTTAAATCGTCAATTTCCTTCGCTACTTCGTTACTTCGCTACTTCGTTACTTCCTTACTTCGTTTCCTCCCTACTTTTCCACCACCACATATTCTTCCGCAACACGATTTCCTCGCCGATCGAAGTACCAGCTTTCTACAAGTATTTGTTTAATTGTAAGATGAGCGCACTATAATTTTGTATCTTTGTCACACGCAAACCTTTGCTAATGACAAAACAGGAAATCATCAATTATTGGATCAGGTCATCCGATAAAGATTACAGAACCATGAACCACCTTTTTAAGGCTAAAGATTACGCCTGGTCCTTATTCATTGGACATCTGGTTATGGAAAAACTCTTAAAGGCTTACTATATAAAAATAATCGATGAAAATTATCCAATGATTCATAATCTGCTGAGACTTGCTGAAAAATCAGGTTTATCACTTACCGATGAACAACAGACTTTTTTTGCGACTATGACAAGTTTCAATATCAATACAAGATATGACGATTATAAGAAGAATTTCACTAAGCTTTGTACAAAAGAATATACTGAAAAATGGCTTAACCAAATAAAAGAGAACCGATTATGGATGAAAAGACTGCTTTTGACATAGGAAAGGACTTTGTACGTCTTCTGAGAAAGAAAAATTATCAGGTATCCAGGGCTATCTTATATGGTTCGTTTGCCAGAGGTAATTATCATGAAAATAGTGATATAGATATTGCTATCGTTCTGCAGCATTTAAATGATCCTTTTCGTGCTCAGGTTGAAATGCTGAAACTCACGTGGAACTTTAATACACGAATAGAACCGCACCCTTTTGCGGAGCAGGACTTTAATTCAGAAAATCCTGTAGCCAGGGAGATTATGAGGACGGGAATTGAAATTGAGGTGTGAAAGAAGAAAGATAAGAAATGTAGCGAAGTAACGAGGTAACGATATTCGATTTAAATCTTCAATTTCCTTCGCTACTTCGCTACTTCGCTACTTCGTTTCCTCGCTACATTTTTTTCTTCCGTCAGGGTCACAATTTCAACTTTCTTGTGATTAATGATAAATTTCATGATCATGAGAAAAGAACTTGAGGATCGCTTGATAGGTTTTGCAATAATGGTATTTAAAACCTTTGAAAATGTAAATAAAAATTCTACAATAGATTATTTCAGACAACAGATAGTACGTTCAGCCTCCAGCGCGGCTCTGAATTATGGTGAAGCTCAGGGTGCCGAATCCAAGAAAGATTTTATACATAAAATCAGCATCGTTCTGAAAGAACTGCGTGAGACAAATGTTAATCTAAAGATACTTTCGGGGATTGATTCATTCACGGATAAAAACAGCCTTGCCTCACTCCTGAATGAGAGTCAGGAGCTTGTGGCAATATTTTTTTCTATGATACGGACAGCCAAGGCAAACGAGAAGCAAAATATGTAACGAAGTAACGAGGAAACGAGGTAACGATATTCGATTTAAATCGTCAATTTCCTTCGCTACTTCGCTACTTCGCTACTTCGTTTCCTCGCTATATGTTATCGGTGATAAATTCATACCATTTCGAGATTCCGAGAATATTCCAGCGTTTCTTTATCATCAGGAATCTCCTCGCCATTTTTTCT
>Ga0172362_10000349_pt1 | contig 37157 bp, 56 predicted proteins | sample LakKivs1_kivu2a2_FD_114534 | JGI IMG/M metagenome (GOLD analysis project Ga0172362, IMG submission 114534) | Sediment microbial communities from Lake Kivu, Rwanda - Sediment s1_kivu2a2 | ecosystem: Environmental > Aquatic > Freshwater > Lake > Sediment | place: Rwanda: Western Province, Lake... | reverse complement strand
CAGTCTTTGAAATATTTTTTGAGTCGGATTCAGAAAAAAAAGAGGAAGTTATCAGAAACGCTTTAGTTGGCGGAGGAAGATATGACAAACTAATGAAGCTTTTAGGGGGCAGGGACACGCCGGCTTCGGGCGCTGCCGCCGGGATTGAAAGAATTATAAAATTAATGAAAGCCCAACAAATAAGTTTAGGCAAAGAATCTGAAATTCAGATATTTTTAGCTCAGCTGGGCAGTTTAGCTAAAAGAAAAAGTTTGAATCTTTTGGAGGATTTTAGAAAATCAAAGATAAAAGTGGAAGAATCTTTTGGGAAAGATTCTTTGAAAACTCAATTAAATAGAGCTGATAAAGTTGGGGCTAAATATACTTTGATTTTGGGCCAGAAAGAGGCTTTGGACGGAGTGGTTATAATCAAAGATATGAACAACGGCAACCAAGAAATAGTAAAGATAGACCAAGCCGTGGCTAAAGTAAAGAAACGACTTAAAAAATAATATGGCTTGTATTTTCTGTCAAATAATAAATAAAGAAGAGCCGGCTGAAACTATTTATGAGAACAATAATTTTATTGTTATTAAAGACATCAGACCGAGCGCTCCAGTTCATCTTTTAGTTATTCCAAAAAAACACATTGATTCCGTAGCTCGTTTAACTCCCGAAGACAAAGATTTGATGGGAGAAATGATTTTAGTTGCCCAAAAGGTTGCTCAAGAAAAAAAATTAAAAAGTTATAGATTAAGAATTAACACCGGCAAAGGAGCTGGTCAGATTATTGACCATCTCCATCTGCATTTGTTTGCGTGGGAGCAAAAAAAATAACGCCAATATCATGCGAGTTTTACACCAATAACACTAATAGTATGCGAAAAGCGTATTACACGCATGCACGAATATTCGTGGCATTCGCATATTATTCGTAGATTGGCATTATATCTATGAGTTTAGAAATTAAAAGAGAAGGAAGAGAAACATCGCAAAATTTAGTGCGCCGTTTTTCCAGAAGAATGAAACAAAGCGGAATTTTACTTAGGGCAAGAAAAGCCCGTTTTAAAGAAAGGGGAAAAAGCAAACAAATGAAAAAACGCTCTGCTCTAAGAAGAGAAGAATTAAAAAAACAATACGAGAAAATGGAAAAATTAGGAAAAATAATAAAGTAATGCTTAAGGTGAAAATTCAACAAGAATTAAAAGAAGCTGTTAAAAGCGGTGACGAACTAAACCGTTCTACTCTTCGAATGCTTTTAGCTGCTGTTTCCAACAAAGAAAAGGAAAAAAGATATAAAGAAAAAGCCGAGACCGAAGTGGAATTAACCGAAGAAGAAATGATTGAGGTTGTTTCTTCAGAGGCCAAAAAAAGGAAAGAAGCGATCAGAGAATATGAAAGGGGGGAGAGGCAGGATTTAGTTGAAAAAGAAAAAGCCGAACTAAAAATTTTAGAGAAATATTTGCCTGGACAACTTTCCGAAGAAGAAATCAGAGGATTAGTAAAAGAGGCAATTGGAAAAACCGAAGCATCGGAAATGAAAGATATGGGCAAGGTAATGGCGGAAATAATGCCCCAAGTCAAAGGCAAAGCCGATGGCGCTCTGGTCAGCCAAATCGTAAAAGAACTTCTTTCTTTAAAATGATAATTCTAAAAGAGTGGGCCCAAAAATAATCAACGATTAAGCTTTTAGAAAATATTTTATGATTGAGGTAAATAATTTGACGAAAAGGAAAATTGACGAGAAGTTTTTGAAAGGGCTTGCCAAAAAAGTTTTAAAAGAAGAGAATAGAGAAGAGGTAGATCTATCAATTGCTTTAGTTGGTAGAAGGAGAATAAAAGAGCTTAATAAAAAATATAGAAAAAAAAATGAAGCGACTGATGTCTTATCTTTCGGAGCAGAATTGAATGAAGTGGTTATTTGTCCGGCAGCAATTAAAATAAAAAAAGAATTAGCAAGAGTTTTAGTCCATGGAATTCTTCATATTTTGGGATACGGACACGGAGAAAAAATGAGCGAAAAACAAAATAAATACTTAATTTTATGGCAAAACCGCATATTATAACTGGTTTAGATATTGGCTCGGGCTATATTAAATTGCTTTCTGTTTCTAAAAAACCCGGAGAAGATAATTTTGAGATTTTATCTCAACTTCAAGAGCCTTCTTTAGGCATTAGAAAAGGAGTTATTATTAACGTACCCAAGGTTTCTGAGAGTATATCTTCTTTAATAAAAAAAGCAGAACAGGATTCCGGAGTCAGGATAGATAATATCTACGCTAATATAAATGGAGGTCATATTTACTCAACTTATTCTAAGGGTTTGGTTTCTGTTTCTCGGGCCGATAGAAAAATATCAGAAGAAGATGTTGAAAGGGTTATTCAGGCGGCTCAAGCCGTCTCTCTTTCTTCAAATAAAGAAATTATCCATACTTTTCCCAAAGAATTTATTGTTGACGGAGAAGGAGGAGTGAGAGAAGCGGTGGGGTTGGAAGGAGTAAGATTAGAAGCAGAAACGTTGCTTCTTTGCGGTTTTTCCCCCTACATTAAAAATTCAAGCCAGGCAATTTTAAATTCTGGAGTCCAGATTGGTGAACTAATTTCAGATCCTTTAGCAAGCGCCCGGGCAGTTTTAACTCCTAAAGAGAAAGAATTAGGAGTTTGCGTTTTAGATATAGGAGCGGCCACTACCAGCTTGGGCGTATTTGAAGAAGGGACTTTAATTCACGCCGCTGTTTTCCCTGTTGGTTCTAGCCACATTACCAATGATATTGCTATTTGTCTTAAAACAGATATCGATACGGCAGAAAAAATAAAATTAGAATTCGCTACTTGCAAAGATCTCTCTAAAAAAGAAAAAAAAGGCGAAAAAAGAGTAAAATTAGAAGGAGAAGAAACGCTTTCTTTTTCAATCAGTCTTTTGTCAGATATTGTTGAGGCTAGGGTTTCGGAGATTTTAGATTTAACCAATAAAGAATTAAAAAAGATAGCGCGTCAAGAAATGCTGCCAGCTGGAGTAGTTTTAACCGGCGGAGGAGTTAAGTTGCCGGGTATTAAAAATTTGACCAAGAAAAGATTAAAACTTCCTTGTCGAATCGGCACAGCTAAGGGTTTTTTTGGTTTTCATGCCGATCCAAGTCTATCAACTCTTTGCGGTTTAATCTTAGAAGGGATTGATTTGGAAGAAGAACAAAAAAAATATTCCAGCCCGGGCCGAGGAATTATAAATAGATTAAAAAACATATTTAGAGTTTTTATCCCCTAAATTAAAGCAAGGTTTAGTTCGGGACAAAGCCATGACTTCAAATATTAATATAAAAGTTATCGGTATCGGGGGTTCCGGAAATAACGCCGTTTCCCGGATGATGAAGTGCAAAATAAAAGGAGTAGAGTTGATTGCCATAAACGCCGACGCTCAGGATTTGCAGAATGCCAAGGCTCATCGAAAACTTCGAATCGGTAGGAATCTAACTAAGGGATTAGGAACAGGTATGGATCCTGAGGTGGGCAGACAGGCGGCGGAAGAACAGAAAGAAGAAATAAAACAAATTTTAAGAGATACGGATATGCTTTTTATCGCGGGCGGGTTAGGCGGGGGAACCTGTTCTGGCGCCTCTCCGGTAATAGCCGAAATCGCTAAGAATCTGGGAGTTTTGACTTTAGCCGTAGTAACCACGCCTTTTTCTTTTGAGGGCGCCAATCGGATGGAGATTGCTCATAGCAGCTTAAAGAAGTTAAAACCTAAAGTTGATACTTTAATTTCAATTTCTAATAATAAATTGCTTTCTATTTTAGAACCCCAAACCACGGTTTTGAATGCTTTTTGGTTCTGTGACGATATTTTAAGACAAGCGGTTCAGGGAATTTCCGATTTAATTGTTCTCCCTGGCATTATTAATATTGATTTCGCCGATATTAAGGCGATTATGAAAAATTCCGGCTCAGCCCTTTTTGGGATTGGGAGAGCTAAAGGAGTAGAGCGGGCAAAAGAAGCGGCCAGAAAAGCGCTTAGCTCTCCTCTTTTAGATATTTCTTCTAAGGGCGCCAAAGGAGTTCTTTTTAATGTTTCCGGGGGCAAAGATATAAGTTTATCTGAGATAGACGAAGCGGCTAAGGTCATTACCGAACAAGTTTCTCCCGAAGCGAAAGTTATTTTCGGAGCAATTCAGGATGAAAAGTTGAATAAAGGAGAAATAAAGATAACCGTGATTGCCACCGGTTTTTGATTTTTTGGGGTTGACTACCTTTTATACTTAATTTAAGCTATAATAAAGATGTGAATAACTTTTTTATTCTTAAATCCTGTAGAGAAAATTTGACTGCCTTTGGCAATTAAGATTTTCAAAGAAAGTCTTGTCAAATTTCTTCTACAGGGTAAAAAGGTCGTTTTAAAAGAATTAAATTTATAATACTATGGATTACACAGGATATTGCGTAAAATGTAAAAAGAAGAATGTTAAGATGCAGAATCCGAAAGAAGTTTCTATGAAAGGAAAGGGTAAAATAAAAAGAAGAGCCGCTACCGGGACTTGCCCAAATTGCGGCACCAAGATGTTTAGAATTTTAGGCAAAGCATAAACTTCGGTTTATCGGTTCGAACCGCACCCTCGTCTTTTTATAAAAGGCGGGGGTTTTGGTTTTGGGGACAGTGTTTGGACAATCATGGTTTGCCTCCGTTATGATATAATAGGGAAATGGCGAAGAGTAGAAAAATAGTTTGGGCGATTTTAGCGGTTTTGGTCGGAGCGAGTGTTTTGATTTGGATCTTGGTTTGGAGATTAGACAAAACAAGAAATCTGGAAGTCATATTTTTTGACGTCGGACAGGGCGACAGCATCTTTATTGAGACGCCGGAGGGATTTCAGGTTTTGATTGACGGAGGACCGGATTTAACTATTTTAGATAAATTAGGCAAAGAAATGGCTTTTTATGACCGAACGATTGATTTAGTAGTTCTAACTCATCCCGACCATGATCATATCTTCGGACTTTTAGAAGTTTTAAAAAGATATCAAATAAAGAATGTTTTATGGACCGGAGTTGTTAAGGATACAGCGGAATGGAAAGAGTGGAAGGGATTGATTGAAGGGGAGGGAGCCGAAATAATAATAGCCCAAGCGGGTCAGAGGATAATTTATTCGTCGGATATTTTTTTTAATATTTTATTTCCATTTGAAAATTTAGAAGGCCAAGAAGTTAAGGATTCTAATAATACTTCCGTTGTATTAAAACTGGTTTTTAGAGATAAAGCCTTTTTATTCACCGGAGACATTTCTCAAAAAATCGAAGAACAACTAACGGATCTTAACGCTGACATTTTAAAAGTTGCTCACCATGGGAGCAAAGTTTCAACCGGTTTGGAATTTCTTCAGGCTGTTTCTCCGGAGATCGCTATTATCAGCGTGGGCGAGAATCAGTGGGGCCATCCTGCCCAAGAAACCTTGAAAAACCTGGAGCAGTCTGGTATAAAAGTATTAATAACTAAAGAACTCGGAGACATCGCATTCAGCTGCCGTCGCACTCTGAAGGATTCTCTAAAATGCTCGCTTTCAACGAGTTTATAATTTTTTATGAAAGATTTAAAATTTCCTTTATTCAAGACAAAAATTGATAATTCTCCTAAATTTGATTTAACCGACGTTGGAGAACGCCAGAAATATTTTAAATTTAAAGCCGGAGTAGAAATAAAAAAACTGAGAGATTATTTGAAAAAAAATACTTTTATCGTTTATTTATTAGGCAAAAAAAATTCGGGCAAAGGAACTTACGCCAAGATGTTTAAAGAAATAGTTGATAAAGACAGAATAGAGCATTTTTCCATCGGGGATATGATAAGAGATGTTGACCAAGAATTAAAAGAGAAAAGAAAGAAAAAAGAATTGGTTGAATTTTTAAAAAATAATTATCGGGGCCTTATGTCTTTAGAAGAGATTATCAGTTCTTTGGAAAACAGAAATACTTCCAAACTTTTGTCGTCTGAATTAATATTGGTTTTAGCTAAAAGAGAAATAGCGAAAAAAGGTAGAAAGGCAATTTTCATTGACGGTTTCCCCCGAGAGTTAGATCAGGTATCTTATTCATTATTTTTCCGGGATTTGGTTAATTACCGGGACGATCCAGATATTCTTGTTTTAATTGATGTTCCGGAAGCAGTAATTGACGAAAGAATAAAACATCGGGTTATTTGTCCTTTTTGCCAAACTTCAAGAAGTTTGAAACTTTTACCGACCAAGAAAATAGAATATGAGAATAAAAATTTTTATTTAATTTGTGACAATCCGGAGTGTTCTGGCCCCAGAATGGTGGCCAAAGAGGGCGATGAGTTAGGCGTTAAGCCGATTAAACAAAGATTAGAATTAGACGAAAAACTGATAAGGCAGGCTTTTTCTTTGTACGGCATTCCCAAGATATTATTAAGGAATTCTGTGCCTGTTAATAAGGCTAAAGATTATTTGGACGATTATGAAATTACTCCGGAATATGTTTACTCTAAAAAAGGCAAAAATATCAAAGTAAAAGAAAAACCCTGGCAGATTCGGGATGATGAAGGCGAGTTCTCTTACAGTCTGATGCCCCCTCCGGTCGTTATTTCCCTAATCAAACAATTAGTTGAAGTTTTAAAAATCTAATGAGTTTTTATTTTTGGTTTGTGCTTCAAACCCACGATCGTGAATTTCAGCGCTGGACTGATCTGGTTGATTTGACAAAAGAATCAGGGGGGAAGTATAATGGAAGTAGTCCTGTGGTTATCTGCCAGAGATTCTGGACTATACCTTTTTTAGAGGGAGCTTAGCTCTGTAATCGCTGAAAGCGAATATGGGCAGCACCCACTTGAATTATTTTCCGAATGATCTCTCAGATGGTCACAGGGCTTTTTTTATTTTGTATTTTGTCGGGCTGCTGGGAATTGAACCCAGATCTTACCCACCCCATGGGTAAATACTGCCGTTGTACTACAACCCGTCTTTTAAAAATCCCAAATTCCAAGCACCAAATTACAAATTAATGTGATTTGTGATTTGGTATTTACGTCTTCGCAAGACGTTTTATACATTTAGCGCAAGCTAAAACTCGTTTGCCCGAATTGGGCAAACGAACCCATTGAAGATTCGGGTGTTTTCTTTTTTTGCCGGTCGGATTGTATTTCCCTCTTAATTTTCTCAACTTCCAAACCATCATTGAGCCTTTTTTACAAATTGAACATTGTTTAGCCATATTATATTTGCCATCTTATCATAACTTTAAATTTTGTTCAAGCCCGGTTAGAAAAAATTTTGAGCTTTTCTATCTTTTCTAAAAGAATAAGCTGTGTTATATTATAATAAATATATGGAGTATTTTTTCGTTATCATAATTTTGATATTTTCCGTTATTATCCATGAAATCGCTCACGGCAGTATTGCTTATTATTTGGGCGACCCGAGCGCAAAGTACGCCGGCCGTTTGACTTTAAATCCTCTGAGGCACTTAGATCCAATTGGTTCGGTTATCGTGCCGATTTTTTTGGTGATTATGGCTCAAGTTGCCAAAGGAGGAATTATTTTCGGCTGGGCTAAACCGGTTCCGGTAAATCCATATAATTTTAAAGATCAAAAATACGGCTCTTTAAAAGTTGCTTTAGCCGGGCCGGCGGCGAATCTTTTGGTTGCTTTAGTTTTTGGTTTGATTTTAAGATTTTTGCCTTTTTTATTTGTTGTCAACGGATTAGCTTTAATGTTCTCTTATATTGTTTATATCAATATTTTACTGGCAGTTTTTAATTTGATACCGGTTCCTCCCTTAGACGGATCTCATATTCTTTTTTCTTTATTGCCTTATTCAGCTACCAAGATAAAAATATTTTTTCAACAGTTCGGCATTTTTATTTTATTATTTATTATTTTTTTTGCTTTTCCTTATTTAACATTTATTATTAACTGGATTTTCAGTTTAATCACTGGTTTCCCCTTGTTCGATTATTGACATCCTTGCGGTTATCTGCTAAATTTAAAAATTGTTATGCCTACGATTAACCAATTAATTAAAAAAGGAAGAAAAACGAAAAAAAAGAAAGATAAAACGCCGGCTTTGGCGTTCGGTTTTAATATTTTGAAAAATAGACCCAGAGAATATTTCTCTCCGTATAAAAGAGGCGTTTGTTTGAAAGTTTTTACTGTTACTCCTAAAAAACCGAATTCCGCTTTAAGAAAAGTGGCTCGAGTCCGTTTAACCAACGGGATGGAGGTCACCGCTTATATTCCAGGCGAAGGACATAATCTTCAAGAGCACTCGATTGTTATTATCAGAGGCGGCAGGGTTAAAGATTTGCCCGGAGTAAGATACCATATTGTCAGAGGAATTTTAGACACGGCTGGAGTGGAAGGGAGAAAACAAGGAAGAAGCAGATACGGAGCTAAAAAACCTAAACAATTATGAAGAAGATAAAAAAGCATCCCATAACGCCTGACCCTATTCATAATAATGTGGTGGTGGCTAAGTTTATCAATCAGATAATGAGAAAAGGCAAGAAAACGATTGCCAGAAAAATTGTTTATTCCGCTTTTGATATTATTAAAGAAAAAACAAAAAAGGATTCAATTGGAGTTTTTGAAACCGCTTTAAAAAACGTAGCGCCCCTGCTGGAAGTCAAACCCAAAAGAGTTGGCGGAGCTACTTATCAGGTTCCAGTTGAAGTAAAAGGGGAGAGGAGAATGACTTTGGCGATGCGCTGGATAATATTAGGAGCCAAATCAAGAAAAGGAAAACCAATGAGAGAAAAGTTAGCCGCGGAATTAATAGACGCAGCCAATAATACCGGTTGGGCCGTTAAGAAAAAACTTGATACTCACCGAATGGCCGAAGCTAATCGCGCTTTTGCCCACTTTGCTTGGTAGATGGGTAATACTTATAGCACGATCGTGCTATAAGTGTTACTTTAAAACGAGTTTATGCCGAGAATATATCCGATTGAAAAAGTCAGAGATATTGGAATTATTGCCCATATTGATGCTGGCAAAACGACCGTGAGCGAGCGGATTTTATTTTACACCGGAATTTCCCATAAAATAGGCGAAGTTCATGAAGGAACGGCTATTATGGACTGGATGGAGCAGGAAAGAGAAAGAGGGATTACCATTACTTCGGCCGCTACCACTTGTTTTTGGACTCCCACCAGTTTAGAAAGGGATAAGAAAAATGAATACAGAATTAATATCATTGATACTCCAGGCCATATTGATTTTACGGCCGAAGTCCAGCGTTCTCTAAGAGTTTTAGATGGAGCCGTGGTTGTTTTTGACGGGGTAGCCGGAGTTGAACCGCAGTCAGAAACGGTTTGGCGTCAAGCAGATAAATTTAAAGTTCCGAGAATTTGTTTTATTAATAAGTTAGACAGAATGGGAGGCGATTTTAAAAAAAGTTTAGATTCTATTTTTCAAAAATTAACTCCTAATGCGGTTGCTCTTCAAATACCAATCGGCGAAGAAAAAAAATACGAGGGAGTAATAGACCTTTTAGAAATGAAGGCGGTTAAATTTGAAGGCGATTTTGGCCAAACAGTTAAAAAAGAAGAAATTCCGGAAAAAATGAAAAAAGAAGCAGAAGAATGGAGGGGTAAAATGATTGAAAAGATTGTTGCCGAAGATGAAGAAATGCTGGAGAAATATTTAGCCGGCGCGGAGATTCCCGAACAGGAATTAAGAAAGATTTTAAGAAAAGCAGTTTTAGATTATAAATTAGTTCCCGTATTTTGCGGTTCGGCTTTAAAAAATAAAGGGATTCAACTATTATTAGACGCTGTTTGCTGGTATTTGCCAAGTCCAATCGATCTCCCTCCGGTTAGAGGAATTAATCCGGAAACCCGAAAAGAAGAAAAAAGAAAAGCCAGCGACTCGGAAAAATTTGCCGCCTTAGCTTTTAAAATTGCAGCCGATCCTTATGTTGGAACGCTTATTTATTTTAGAGTTTATTCCGGTTGTTTAACCGCCGGCTCTTATATTTATAATTCTACGACGGGCGAAAAAGAAAGAATTGGAAGGATTTTAAGAATGCATGCGGCGGAAAGGGAAGAATTAAAAGAGATTTTTTCTGGCGATATTGCCGCAACTGTCGGTCTTAAAAATACCGGAACCGGCCATACTTTATGCGATGAGAACGCTCCGATTATTCTGGAACAAATCAGTTTTCCCGAGCCGGTTATTTCTATTAGAATTGAACCTAAATCAAAAGCCGACCAGGAAAAAATGGGATTGGCTCTTAAAAGATTATCGGAAGAAGACCCAACTTTCAAAATTAAGAGCGATTTAGAAACCGGGGAAACAATTATTTCCGGAATGGGCGAGCTTCATCTGGAGATTTTAGTTGAGAGAATGAAGCGCGAATTTAAAATTGAGTGCTCGGTAGGTAGACCTCAAGTAGCTTATAAAGAAACAATTAAAACCGAAGCAGAGGCTGAAGGAAAGTACATCAGACAATCCGGGGGAAGAGGCCAGTACGGTCATGTTTGGTTAAGAGTTAAACCAAGAGAAAGGGGTGCCGGGTTTGAATTTATAGATGAAATCAGAGGAGGAACTATTCCTAAAGAATTTATTCCGGCAGTGGAAAAAGGAATTAAAGAAGCGTTAAACAAAGGAATTTTAGCTGGTTATCCGGTAGTTGATGCGGAAGCTGCTTTGTATGATGGTTCTTTCCACGAAGTTGATTCTTCGGAGAATGCTTTTAAAATCGCTGCCTCAATGGCTTTTCAGGCAGCGGCTAAAAAAGCAAAACCAGTAATTTTAGAGCCGATTATGAAATTAGAAGTTATAATTCCTTCCGAGTTTTTCGGCGACACAATCGGAGATTTATCAGCTCGAAGAGGGAGGGTTGAAGAAACCAGCGACCGATTAAATCTTAAAGTTATTGATGCTAAAATTCCTTTAGCTGAGATGTTTGGTTATGCAACTACTTTAAGGTCCTTGACGGAAGGGAGGGGAAATTTTACAATGGAATTTAATCGTTACGAAGAAGTACCAAATAATATCGCCCAAGAAATAATTGAGGGCAAAAGAAGATAAGTATTGACTTTTATTTCAGAATTTATTAAGATAATAATATATAAAAATAATCCGAATGATACGAATTAAATACGAATACTACGAATAATCTATTCGCGGCATTCGCATATATTCGTAGATTCGCATTATAATTATGGCAGAAAAACAAAAATTTGAAAGAGGCAAGCCTCATATCAACGTCGGAACTATTGGTCACGTTGACCACGGCAAAACAACCTTAACTGCAGCAATACTGCATATTTTAAGTTTGAAAGGTTTAGCGGCTCAAGAGAGGAGCGTTGACCAAATTGACGCCGCTCCGGAAGAAAAAGCCCGAGGTTTAACAATTTCTGTTTCTCATCTTGAATATGAATCGGAGAAAAGACACTATGCTCACATTGATTGTCCGGGCCACGCCGACTATATTAAAAATATGATTACCGGAGCTGCTCAGATGGATGGCGCAGTTTTAGTGGTTTCTGCTCCGGACGGTCCTATGCCTCAGACTAGAGAGCATATTCTACTTGCCCGCCAAGTAGGAATTCCTTCCATAGTGGTATTTTTAAATAAAGTTGACCAGGTTGATGATCCGGAAATCGTTGGCTTGGTTGAATCAGAAGTAAGAGAGCTTTTAAAAAAATATGAATTCCCGGGAGATGAAATTCCGATTATCCGCGGTTCGGCCCTAAAAGCTTTGGACGCTAAATCGCCTGATGACGAAACAGCTAAGCCAATTTTAGAATTAGTTAATAAATTAGACGAATATATTCCCGAACCAGCCCGAGATATTGATAAGCCGTTTTTAATGGCGATTGAAGACGTTTTTTCCATTGAAGGAAGAGGTACGGTCGCTACCGGAAGAATTGAAAGAGGTGTGGTCAAACCAAACGAAGAGGTAGAGTTAATCGGAATAAAACCAACTATGAAAACCACGGCGGTAAGTATTGAAATGTTTAATAAAATTCTTGATGAAGGCCGGGCCGGAGATAATGTTGGTATTTTATTAAGAGGGCTTAAAAAAGAAGAAGTTGAAAGAGGTCAGGTTTTAGCCAAAACAGGCTCAGTTACTCCTCATACAGAATTTGATGGAGAAATCTATGTTTTAACCAAAGAAGAGGGCGGCCGCCATACTCCTTTTTTCAAAGGTTATAAACCTCAATTTTATATCAGAACTACTGATGTTACCGGAGATGTGGAGCTGCCGGCTGGGACAGAAATGGTGATGCCCGGAGATACAGTCACTTTGAAGATTAAATTAATTGTTCCGGTGGCTTTAGAAGAAAAACAGAGATTTGCTATTAGAGAAGGAGGCAAAACAGTTGGAGCCGGAGTTGTTACAAAAATTAATAAATAAAAATGCCTAATAAGGCCGTAAAAACAGAGATAAAAACAAAAGCCAAGAAAAAGAAAGAAGTTGAGCCCGAGCTTAAACAAAAAATCAGGATAAAATTAAAGGCTTATGATTATAAAGTGATTGACAGCAGTGCTCGGCAGATTGTGGAAACGGTTTTAAGATACGGAGCCGAAATTTCCGGCCCTGTTCCTTTGCCGACAGAAATTCATAAATACACGGTTAATCGTTCTTCTTTTATTCATAAAGATGCCAGGGAACAGTTTGAAATGAGAGTCCACAAAAGACTAATTGATATTTTGAATTCCAATCCGAATGTAATTGACGCTCTAATGAATTTAACCCTTCCCGCCGGCGTTGACATTGAAATTAAATTATAATAATATATAAAAATGATATATTTGCAATATATCTATCTTTTCCGCTAAAACGGAGAGGATGTATGATATGCAAATGCTGAGTTATTACTGGGCGTTTGCCCAGTTTTTCATTAGACCGCGTTTATGGAATTTATTCTTGGTAAAAAAATAGAAATGTCCCAGATATTTGACGAAAAAGGAAACGTGATCCCCATGACTTTAATTGAAGCCGGCCCTTGTTTTATTATTCAAATAAAAACAAAAGAGAAAGACGGTTATGAGGCGGTTCAGATTGGATTTGAGAAGTTAAAAGAAAAGAAAATAACCAAGAGCAGAAAAAGCAAACCGTATAGATATCTTAGAGAATTCAAAATTAAAAACGAAAAATTCAAAATAAATGATAAATTAGATGTTTCGGTTTTTAAACAAGGGGAGACAGTAAAGATTTCCGGTATTTCTAAAGGGAAGGGATTTGCCGGAGCAGTAAAAAGATGGGGGTTCCATGGAAGAGGAGCCAGTCATGGGGTTAAACATGAAGAAAGAACAATCGGCTCTACCGGCCGTCGGTTTCCCCAGAGGACGACTAAAGGCAAGAAAATGCCGGGCCGGGCTGGAAACGAAAGGATAACAATTAAAAATTTAAAAATAGTAAAAATTGATTTAGAAAAAAATTTATTGGCAGTCAAAGGAGCGGTTCCCGGTCGCCGAGGAACCTTATTAGAAATCAGGGGATAAAACCAAAAAGCCCGTTGAAAAATCAATAAGCTTTGTGGCGTGGACCCGGCGGGACTTGCACCCGCTTCACTAGGTGCTAACGCTAGCATGTTACTATATACACCACAGGCCCAGGTCCACATATTAATTATAAAATAAAAAGAGTTCCTTTGGAAGAAACTCTTTCTATTAGCACCTAGTTTTAGCCCGTAATGTACAAGCACACTAGCGTTATATCTCAATTGTAGCAGATTCAAAAATCTTGTCAATAGTTTCAAAAAAAGTATAATAATAAAATAAAAAACACCTGCTACGTTGAACAAGTGTTTTTGGATATAAGGCTGACCGATTTATTACGCTTCGATAAGATCATCAAGACTTTGATTGAATTCTTCTTTATCAGGCGCGTGGTGAATTTTTTTAGCAGCCTCGAAAATTCGAGCGAACCTTTCATGTTCTTCTTTCTGAGATAATCTTTGATAAATTCCGCCTGCAGTCCGCTCCAGCGCAAACATCAATGCCTTTTCTTTTTTCTGTACCAGGCTCGAAGGAGCGAATGATTCATCAATGATTAATTCATCAATGATTCTTCTGGTTTCCAGGGCGCTGCAGCTAACTGATTTTTCCCAAGTGGAAAGGCCCGGATTAGGATCCTGTAGAAATTCTTGAAGTTTAGAAATTTCATTTAAAAGATCTGAAAAAGAACTTGCCATTTTTATCTCCTTTCATTTTTAATTATTGTTAGTTTTTATGGTTCTTATCAGCCATTTAGAGATAAATTAATCATAGCATATTAAATTATGTTTGTCAAGAGATACAATCAAAAAGGGGAAGTTGTCGGAGAAACGGAATTGCCTAAAGAGATTTTTGAGGTGCCTTTTAATTCCGATTTGGTTCATCAGGTGGTTTTGGTTCAGAGAACGAACAGAAGGCAGAAAATCGCCAAGACTAAAGACAGAAGCGAAGTAAGAGGCGGAGGAAGAAAACCCTGGCGTCAGAAAGGAACCGGAAGAGCCAGACACGGCTCAATCCGTTCTCCTTTATGGAAAGGCGGAGGAGTAACTTTCGGTCCCAATTTGGAAAAAGTTTTTAAAAGAAAAATTCCTAAAAAAATGAGAATAAAGGCGTTAGCTATGGTTTTATCAGCCAAGGCGAAAGAAAATTTATTATTAGTTTTAGATAAATTGGATTTTGACAAACCAAAGACAAAAAAAATGGCTGAAATTTTAAATAAATTATTTTTAAAAGACGGCTCGGGATTGGTTGTTTTATCTAAAATGAATAAAAATTTAATTTTATCTATCAGGAATATTTCCGGCGTCAGTTCTATCCAGGCAAAAGATTTAAACGTATTAGATTTGCTTTCGCATAAATATGTATTAATATCCGAGTCAGGGATTAAAAAAATTAAACAAACATTTTTGAAATAACATGGGATTATTTGATATATTAAAAAGAAAGAAAAAAAAGAAGGAGGAACCGGCGAAGAAACCAGAGAAAAAACCGGAAAAGAAAAAAGAACAGCCAAAAGTTAGTCGGCCGAGTCGGCCGGGCTTAGCTTATAGGGTTTTAGCTTCGCCTCATGTTACAGAAAAAGCAACCAGGCTGAGCGAATCTAATCAATATATTTTTAAAGTTCTGCCTAAAAGCAATAAAACTGAAATCAAAAAAGCAATAGAATCTTTATATGGAATAAATGTAGAAAAAGTAAGAATCATTAATATTCATAAAAAGAAAAGAAGAACAGGAAGAAGAAGGGAAGGATGGAAAAAAGGATATAAAAAAGCTATTGTTGAGGTAAAAAGGGGTCAGAAAATAGAAATAATGCCCCGTTAAAAGATAAAAGAACGACAGAAAAGGAACGACAGAGACCCGCGTCTCTGATAAACTCTCCGACAAATTTATGAAAAAAAATGAGATAACATCAAAGAGAATATTAACCAAGAAAGAACCTGAAAAAAGGTTGCTTTTGACTTTAAAAAGAAGAGCGGGCCGGGGAAATTCTGGACGAATAACCGTTCGTCATAAAGGAGGCGGAGCGAAGAAAAAATATCGGATTGTTGATTTTAGTCAAAAGAAACTTGATATTCCAGCTAAAGTCATTGCTTTGGAATACGACCCTTATAGAACCGCTTTTATAATTCTTTTGGAATACAGCGACGGGGAAAGAAGATACAGGTTGGCTCCCGATAAGATAGAGATAGGAGATTCTGTTATCTGTTCCGAAAAAGCTGAGATTAAAATTGGTAACCGGATGAGAATAGTTAATATTCCAGTAGGAACCGTAGTCCACGATATTGAACTTTTGCCAGAAAGGGGAGGGAAAATAATAAGATCGGCCGGCAGTTCCGCCAAAATTTTAGCTCACGAAGATAAATTTACTAATTTAGAAATGCCTTCGGGAGAGATTAGAAGGGTATTCAATAAATGTTACGCTACCGTAGGAATAGTTTCTTATCCGGAGTGGAAATATGTTAATATAAGAAAAGCGGGCGTTAACCGGTTAAAAGGAAAAAGACCAAGGGTAAGAGGCTCGGCTATGAATCCGGTTGACCATCCTCACGGAGGCGGAGAGGGTAGAACTTCTATTGGTTTGAAACATCCCAAAACTCCTTGGGGCAAACCCGCTTTAGGCGTAAAAACCAGAAAAAGAAAAAAATGGACCAATAAATATATTATCAGCAGACGTAAAAAATAATATGGCAAGAAGTCTTAAAAAAGGTCCTTATATTGACCAAAAACTATTAAAAAAAATTAAAAATTTAAAGCCAGGGGATAATCAAATTATTAAAACCTGGGCCCGAGAGTGCGTTATTATCCCGGAGATGATTGGTTTTTCTTTTGGAGTCCATAACGGTAAAGAGCATATTTTAGTCAAAGTAACGGAAGAAATGGTTGGTCACAAATTAGGAGAGTTTTCTCCGACAACTAAATTCAGCAGGCATGGCGGGAGGATGCAACGGGAGCAGGAAGCAAGCCAGAAAGAAATGGAAAAAGAAAAAATTAGCCAGGCCCAGACCCAAACACGGACCTGAACCAAAACCGGATAATTATGAAGGTAATAAGCAAGTTAAAAGATTTAAGAATTGCGCCGAGAAAAGTCAGATTAATAGCTGATTTGATTAGAAGAAAGAAAGCCGAAGAGGCTCAAACGATTTTAGCTTTTACGATAAAAAGAGGATCAAGACCTTTATTGAAACTTTTAAAAACAGCCTTAGCCGATGCTAAAAATAATTTTCAATTAGACGCAGCTAATTTATACATTTCGAAAATTACTGTTGACGAAGGGCCGATTCTTAAGAGATGGAGACCGAGATCAAGAGGTATGGCCTATCCAATAAAAAAGAGAACTTCCCAGATAACTTTAATCTTGGAAGAAATTGAAACCGGGAGAAAAATTAAAGAGATTAAAGAAAAAGCCAGAGAGGAAAAAAGCCAGTCTCCGGAGAAAAAAGATCGGTCAAAAATTAAACATAAACCAGAATTGGAAATAATTAAACCGAAAACAATAAGGGGATTAAAAAGAGTATTTAGAAGAAAATCAGTATAACATAATCCGAATGCTATTCGAATCAATCCGAATGACCCAAATAATTTATTCGTAGTATTCGGATATCATTCGTAGATTAGGATTATATTTTTATGTCGCATAAAGTTCATCCAAAAGCATACCGATTAAGAAGAATAACAGACTGGGAAAGCAGAGGTTTTTATAAGAACCCCTCGCAACTTTTAGAGGAGGATTTTAAAATTAGACAGTTTATTTATAAAAAATTAGAAAAAGTGGGAATTGAAAAAATTGAAATCGAGAGATTTTCCAATAAAATAAATATAATTATTTCCAGCGCCCGACCCGGCCTTATTATCGGCCGAGGCGGAGAAGGAGTAGAACGCTTAAAAGAGGAATTAGAAAATAAAATTATCAGACTCTCTAAAGAAAAATCCGGCCCGGCAAGATCTTCGGCGACTAAAATAGAAACGAGAATAGAAATAAGAGAAATTAAAAATCCTTGGACCTCTGCCGGTTTAAGCGCTCAATGGATTGCTCAGCAGATTGAAAAAAGAGTTGCTTTCAGAAGGGTCTTGAAACAGGCATTGGGAAAGATTATGGCTAATAGAGAAATTAAAGGAGCGAGGATAGAAATTTCCGGCCGTTTAAACGGAGTAGAAATTGCGAGAAGAGAATGGCTTGGAGAAGGTCAGCTTCCTCGCCAAACAATTAGAGCCGATATTGATTATGCTAAAGCAGAGGCTCATTGTACTTATGGCATAATCGGGATAAAGGTCTGGGTTTACAAAGGAGAAAAATTTGAATAAATATGGCTATAATGATGCCTAAAAGGGTTAAACATAAGAAGTGGCATAAAGGCGTTTCAAAAGGAATTGATACAAAATCAACCCAGATTGCTTTTGGCAGTTATGCTTTAAAATCGTTAGGAACAAAATGGATAACCGCCCGACAAATTGAAGCGGCCCGAAGAGCCATTATCAGATATCTTAAAAAAGGAGGAAAGCTTTGGGTTAGGATTTTTCCTGATAAACCGATAACCAGAAAAGGCACAGAAGTTCCCATGGGCGGAGGAAAGGGTTCGGTTGAATTTTATGTTTTTCCTGTCAGACCCGGTAGAATTATTTTTGAATTAGAGGGTATTCCAGAAGACGTAGCCAAAGAAGCTTTTAAAAAAGCAGCCGATAAATTACCGATTAAAACCAAGTTCCTAAAACGATAAAAGGAACAGAGAAAAATATATGAAGGAAAAAGAATTAAAACAAAAAACAAAGAGCGAACTTTCCAAATTACTGCGGGAAGACCGGGAAAAATTAAGGCAATTAAGGTTTGATTTATCGGCTGGAAAAATAAAAAACGTCAGAGAGATTAGAAAAATTAAAAAGGATGTTGCTCGCATCCTTACAATATTATGCCAAAAAAAGAATTAAAAGGAATAGTAATATCAAATAAAATGCAAAAAACCTTAGTGGTCAGAGTGGAGAGCGTCAAGGAACATCGTAAATATAAAAGAAGATATAAGTCCCACAAGAATTATAAAGCTCATTATGATGAGGGAGAATATAAAATAGGCGATAAGGTTTTGATTGAAGAAACTAAACCCATTTCAAAGGATAAGTCTTGGATAGTTTTAAAAAAATTATGATTCAATTAAGAACAATGTTAAAAGTAGCAGATAATTCGGGCGCAAAAGTGCTTCAATGCATCAAGGTTTTAGGCGGGACTAAAAGAAGATACGCCCAGATAGGCGACATTATTGTAGGCGTAGTAAAAGAAGCCGAGTCAAGAAGACCGGTTAAAAAACACGAAGTGGTGAAGGCCGTTGTTGTCAGACAGAAAAAAAACTTTAGAAGAGCAGACGGCTCTTATATCAGATTTGATGATAACGCAGTAGTAATTTTAGAGGCGGGTCAGAATCCAAAAGGAGGCCGAATATTTGGACCGGTGGCTAGGGAATTAAGAGAAAAAGGATTTGATGAAATAATAAATTTAGCTCCTGAGACCCTATAACATGAAAATACATAAAGGCGATACGGTATTAATAATTTCCGGCAAAGATAAGGGCCGGAAGGGTAAGGTCATAGAGGCGTTTCCCAAAGAAGCGAGGATTATTATTGAAAATATTAATTTAAGAAAAAAACACGTTAAGCCCAAGAGATCGGGAGAAAAAGGCCAAATTATAGAATTACCCGGTCCGCTGAACGTTTCTGATGTAAAGATAATTTGTTCCAAATGCGGGAAAGCAGCAAGAGTGGGGTATAAAATAGAAGGAAAGAAAAAATATAGAATATGCAAAAAGTGCGGGCAGGAGATATAATTTTGATTTTTTAATTTTAATTATTATGATTAGTTTAAAAGATAAATATCAAAAAGAAGTTGGGCCGGCCATGATGAAGAAATTCGGTTACAAAAGCATTATGGCCGTTCCTAAGATTGAGAAAGTTGTAATCAATACCGGTTTAGGAAAATTGGTTTCAGACAAAACAGGAGAAGAGCAGAAAAAAATTTTCAGCGCAATCATAGAAGATTTAAGTTTAATTTGCGGCCAGAGGCCGGTTTTAACTAAATCAAAAAAATCAATCGCTTCTTTTAAAATAAGAGCCGGCATGACAATCGGAGCTAAGGTAACTTTAAGGGGCAGAAAGATGAATGATTTTTTGGAAAGAATAATCAATGTTGCTCTTCCGAGATCAAGGGACTTCCAGGGAATCGATTTGAAATCTTTTGACAGACAAGGAAATCTGACCTTGGCGGTTAGAGAACACATTGTTTTTCCGGAAGTTTCTCCGGAAAAAGTAAAACTTATCTTTGGTTTAGAAATAACTATTGTAACAACGGCCGAAAACAAAGAAGAAAGCATTGAATTATTAAAATTATTAGGGTTTCCATTGAAGAAATAATTTTATGGCTAAGAAATCACAAATAGCAAAATCAAAAAAGAAACCAAAATATAGCGCTAGAACCGTGAGGCGTTGTTTTCGGTGCGGGAGAAGAAGAGGATATATGAGAGAATTTGGACTTTGCAGAATATGTTTTAGAGAGATGGCGAATAAAGGCGAGATACCGGGAGTTAAGAAATCATCTTGGTAAAACTAATATGACCGATCCAATAACAGAGATGTTAAATCAAATAAAAAACGCTCAAGCTGTTTCCCATAAAACAGTCACTATTTATTTTTCTAATCTTAAATATGAAATTGCTTCAATTTTAGAAAAAAATAGCTTTATTGAAAAAGTAGAGAAAAAAGGCAGAAACCCGAAGAAATCAATTGAAATTACCCTAAAATATCCAGCGGCAATATCAGGCTTAAAAAGAATTTCAAAACCGGGCCAGAGAATTTATACTGGGTTTAAGGACATTAAAAAATCTAAGGAAGGAGTGGGGATATTAATAATTTCTACCCCTAAGGGTTTGATGACCGATAAAGAAGCAAAGAAAAATAAATTAGGAGGAGAGGTAATTTGTGAAATATGGTAATAATATGTCACGGATAGGGAAAAAACATATTTTAATACCGGAGGGCGTGGAAGTAAGCGTTGAAAATAATAAAGTTACGGTTAAGGGTCCCAAGGGCGAACTTAAAAGAATTATTCGTCCGGAAATTAGAATTGAGAAAAAAAACGATGAAATTATTATTGGGCTTAATAAAGAAACAAAAAAAGGTAATGCTTTTTGGGGGTTGAGTCGGACTCTTATTTTTAATATGGTAGAGGGAGTTACCAAGGGATATGAAAAGAAATTAGAAATTCAGGGCGTTGGCTATAAAGCTAATTTGGATGGCGAGGATTTAGTTTTAAACGTTGGTTTTTCTCATCCCGTAAGAGTAAATAAAATTGAGGGAATTAATTTTAAGGTAGAAAAAAACATTATAACTGTTTCTGGTTTTGATAAAGAATTAGTGGGTCAAATTACGGCTAAAATTAGAAAAATTAAGAAACCTGAACCGTATAAAGGCAAAGGAATTAGGTATTTAGGCGAGGAAGTTCGGCGCAAGGCTGGCAAAAAAGCAGTCGGCACCGAAGCCGCTAAATAAATATTATGTTAGAAAAACAAATAAAAAGACAAAGAAGACATAAAAAAGTGAGAGCTAAAATAAAAGGAACAGCGGATGTTCCTCGACTTTGCGTTTTCAGATCAAATAGATATATTTATGCTCAGATAATTAACGATGAAAATGGTAAAACTTTAGCAAGCGCCAAAGGCGAACTTAAAGATGCCGATAAAACAGGCAAGGATATTGCCAAAAAAGCGATTGGTCGAAAGATTAAAAAAATTGTTTTTGACCGGGGCGGATATAAATATCACGGAAGGGTAAAGGCGTTGGCCGATGCCGCGCGAGAGTCGGGATTGAAGTTTTAAAATTATGTTAAACAAACAATTCAAAAAAAGAATAATTGAAAAAAAAGAGGAATTTGATTCCAAGCTTTTAGATTTGAGCCGAGTGATGAGAATGACCGGCGGAGGGAGACGTTTTCGTTTCAGGGCGGCCGTAGTTGTCGGCGATAGAAAAGGAAGAATCGGATTTGGAATCGCCAAAGGAAAAGATGTCTCTCAAGCGGTTGAAAAGGCAACCAGAATGGCCAAGAAGAATATAGTGAAGATTCCGATTAAAGAAGAAACTATCCCTCATTCGGTTGAAGCAAAATTCGGAGCGGCGAAAGTAATCTTAAAACCTCAAAGAAAAGGAAGAGGTTTGGTGGCGGGAGGAACAGTAAGGATTATTTGCGTTTTAGCCGGAATTAGAAATATCTCGTCTAAAAAACTAGGAAGAACATCTAATAAAATTAACAATGCCAAAGCCACCATTAAAGCGCTGGGCAGACTGAAACATGCAGATACATCAAATTAAACCAAAAAACAAATTAAAAAAGAGAAAACGAGTGGGCCGGGGCGGAAAACGCGGCAGCTATTCCGGCAAGGGGCTGAAAGGACAAAAGGCCAGAGCGGGGAGGAAAATGGTTCCAATTATTCGAGAATTGATTAAAAAATATCCTAAATTAAGAGGTTATAGGGCTCAGAAGAAAACCAGGGATATTGCTATTGTCAATCTTAAAGATTTAGATAAGAATTTTAAAGATTCAGAAATTGTTAATCCGGAAGTCTTGCTTAAAAGGGGATTAATTCGTAGAATAGAAGGAAGAATACCCAAGGTTAAAGTATTAGGGGAAGGAGAGTTAACGAAGTCATTAAAATTTGAGGGTTGCGGAATGTCAGAAAGCGTAAAGCGTAAAATTAAAAACGAAAAATAATAATTTAAAATTAAAATTTTAAATTATTATACTATTATTTTGAATTTTTCGTTTTTAATTTTGAATTTTGTTATGTGGTTTCAAAAAATCATCCAAATATTCAAAATAAAGGATCTTCGCAAGAAGTTATTATTTATCTTGCTGGTTTTTGCCATTTTCAGACTAATGGCTAATATTCCCATGCCCGGGATTAATCCTGACAACTTGGAGAAATTTTTCGCCCAATTTAAAATAGTAGGTTTTTTAAGCATTCTTACCGGCGGAGCCTTAAGCAGATTTTCAATAATTATGCTGGGAATTGGTCCTTATATTACGGCGGTCATTATTCTTCAGCTTTTAACAATGATTTTTCCCCAGCTTGAGAAGATGTATAAAGAAGAAGGCGAGGCGGGGAGAAGAAAATTTAACCAATACGGAAGGTTATTAACCATTCCTCTGGCCGCGCTCCAGGGTTATACAATGTTGGTTTGGCTTCAGCGGCCGCCTAATGCGGTAATTTCTCCTCCGCTTGATTTTCTCCAAACTGCCACCGCTATTTTAACCATTACAGCGGGGACGATATTTTTAATGTGGCTGGGAGAATTAATCACGGAAAAAGGAATCGGCAACGGCGTCTCTCTTTTGATTTTCGGCGGCATTGTAGCCAGTTTGCCGATGAATGTTTTCCAAGCCTATCAAGATATAAGCGTTGATCCGGCTAAAATCCCAAGTTATTTGGTTTTTTTCGTTTTGGCTTTGATTATTATCGCGGGAGTAGTTTTAATCACCGAAGCCAGAAGAAACATACCCGTTTCTTACGCTAAGAGAGTAAGAGGAAACAAGATGTATGGAGGAGTTTCAACTTATCTTCCGATGAATCTTAATCCAGCCGGCGTTATTCCTATTATTTTTGCTATGTCAATTTTACTTTTGCCGGAAATGGTAGCTAATTTTTTAGGCGGAGCCGGGGGGATAATTGGATCGGCCGCTGTCAGTATAGCTGCTTTTTTAGCCAATCCTTGGGTCAGAGGAATTTTGTATTTCTTAACTGTTATTCTTTTTACTTATTTCTATACTGCCGTGACCTTTGATCCTAAAGCAATCTCACAAAACCTTCAAAAAATGGGCGGATTTATTCCCGGTATCAGGCCCGGAGAACCCACCGCCAAATTTATTAAATATATTTTAAATCGCGTTCTTCTTATCGGAGCATTATTTTTAGGGTTAATTGCCGTAATGCCTTCTATTATCGGAGGAGCAACGGGAGTTCAAAATGTATTTGAATTCTTAATCGGAGGAACTTCTGTTTTAATCGTGGTATCGGTTGTTTTAGAAACAATAAAACAAATTAATTCCCAGCTCCAAATGCGGGAATACGATACTTTTTAACTCTGTTTAAAATGGAATGTTAAACACCACTATGGGACAAAAAATAATTATTCTTCTTGGCAAATCTGGTTCCGGCAAAGGAACCCAGGCCGAATTATTGCAAAAGAAATTTAATTTAGACTATATTGGAAGCGGAGATTTATTAAGAGCAAGAGCGACAAAAAATGATTTCACCGGCAGAAATCTTAGTAAAGTATTAAACAGCGGAGAATTAGCCCCTACGGCCGTTATTCTTAAACTTTGGCTTGATCGGGTTGAACAGCTGAAAAATAAAAAAAACCTGAAAGGTTTTATTATGGACGGTAATCCCAGAAAAATCTTAGAAGCCTATTTAATAGACGAGGCTCTTAATTGGTATCAGTGGGACGCAAAGATATTTTTAATTGATATTTCTGACAAAGAAGCAATTTGGCGTTTAACCAAAAGAAGGATCTGCCGGAAATGCAAGAATATTCTTCCTTTTGTCGGAGAATTCAGAAAAATGAATAAATGTCCGGAGTGCAAAGGTCAATTAACTACTCGGACCGATGATAAAATTAAGTCAGTTAAAAATAGATTGGCTTGGTTTAGAAAAGATGTTCAGCCGATTATTAATTACTATAGCAAGACGGATAGGTTGGTTAAAATTAACGGCGGACAACCGATAGAGAAAGTTTTTAAAGATATTTTAAAAAAGATAAAATGAATAAGATTGTATTTATAGTTGGTATGGCTGGTTCTGGGAAAAGCCTGGTTTCCGATGAATTGGTAAAACGGGGCTTTGGATTTGTAAGGTTCGGCCAGATTGTTCTTGATAAAATAAAAGATGATGGTTTAGAGGTTAACGAAGCCAACGAGAAGAAAATAAGAGAAGGCCTTAGGAAAGAACATGGGATGGCGGTAATGGCCTTGCTTAATATTCCCAAATTTGATGAATTATTAAAAAAATCTAATGTCGTAGGCGATGGTCTTTATTCTTGGTCAGAATATAAAATTCTTAAAGAAAAGTATGGAAATTTAATGTCTGTTATAGCGGTTTATGCTCCTCCAGAAATAAGGTATGGGAGACTAGAAAATAGGGCGGTAGAGAATGATAAGGACCAAAGATTTAGATCTAACACAAAAAAGGAAGCAAAATTAAGAGATTACGCAGAAATTGAAAGTTTAGAAAAAGGCGGACCGATAGCGATGGCTGATTTCACAATTGTTAATACTGGGACAATTGACGAATTAAAACAAAAAGTAAGAGAAATTTTATCTGAAATAGAATGATTAAAATAAAAACGGAAGAAGAAATAAAGATAATGGGTCAGGGAGGGAGAATTTTAGCCCAAATTATGAAAGAAGTTGCCGGCAAGGTTGAGCCAGGCGTTACGACTAAATATTTAGACAAGGTTGCGGAAAACCTTGTTTTTAAGTTCAACGCCCAACCCTCTTTTAAAAATTATAACGGCTTCCCAGCCGCTCTTTGCGTTTCTATAAATGAAGAATTGGTTCATTGTATTCCTTCTGACCGAGAATTAAAATCAGGAGATATTGTTTCTTTGGACTTAGGAATTTTGTACAATGGCTATCACAGCGATATGGCAGTTACTGTTCCGGTTGGGAGAGTTTCTTTAGAAGCTTTAAGGCTGATTAAAACAACCAAAAAAGCTTTGAAAAGAGGAATTAAGAAAATAAGGCCAGGCATTACTTTCGGAGATATTAGTAATACCATCCAAAGATATGTTGAAGACCAGGGCTATAGCGTAATTAGAGATTTATGCGGTCATGGAATTGGCAGAGAACTTCATGAAGATCCTGAGATTACTAATTATGGAAAAAGAGGAACCGGTCCCGAGCTTGCCGAGGGGATGGTTTTTTGCTTAGAGCCGATGATAGCAATCGGGGGTTGGCAGGTTAAAAAATCAAAAGACGGCTACGGATTTCAGACGGCAGATGATTCTCTTTGCGCCCATTTTGAACATACTATTGTTGTCACCGAAACCGGCTCCAAAGTGTTGACAGAACTATAAATCAGAATTATAAATTAAACTTACAATAATAATTAATAATTTTATTTTTAGACGTTTTATGTTAGAATAAATAAAAAAACTATGAAGAAACCAATAATTGTTGCCAATTGGAAGTGTAATCCAGTAACAACTAAAGAAGCAGAGAAGCTTTTTGTTTCTGTTAAAAAAAGCGTAAAAAATATTAAACAAGCTGAGGTCGTTGTTTGCCCACCTTTTATTTTTTTGTCTAAATTAAAAGGCTTGACTCTCGGGGCTCAGAATTGCTTTTGGCAGGATAGAGGAGCTTATACGGGCGAAATTTCCGGAGCAATGCTTAAAAATTTAGGTTGTAATTATATTATTATCGGTCATTCCGAAAGAAGAAAGCATTTTCAGGAAACAGAAGAGATGATAAATAAAAAATTAAAAGCAGTTTTATTGTCGGATTTAAACGCCATTTTTTGTGTCGGAGAAACGCAGGAAGAAAGGGAAGAAGATAAAACAGAACAAATCTTGCATCAACAGATTGTTTCCGGCCTTAACGGAGTTCCTTTCTCTAAAATTTCTAATCTTATTATCGCCTACGAACCGGTTTGGGCGATCGGTACGGGAAATGCCTGCGATGTTGAAGAGGCCCAAAAAATGGCTTTGGTAATCAGAAAGATTATTTCTAAAATATATAATCTTGGTATTTCTAAAAAAATTAGGATACTTTATGGAGGAAGCGTTAACAGCAAGAACGGCCAGTCTTATTTAGATGAAGGAGGCTTTCAAGGTCTTTTAGTCGGCGGCGCCTCTTTAGATTCCAAAGAATTTATTGACTTAGTAAGAAAGGTTTGTTAGAATTTTTTATATGGAAAAGATTGATTTAAACGGCCATTTTTACAGTCCTACTAAGGGGAATTTATTAATTCAGCAGATGATTGAGGAGATAATAAATTATATCAAAGAAAAGCCGGAAAAATTCTATGATATCATTGTTGGTTGCGATTCCTCTTCAGAAGAAGAGCCTAATTTTCCGGTTGCTATCGCTATTTTAAGAAAAGGCGAGGGCGGAAGATTTTTCCTGAAAAAAGTAAAATATCCCCCCAGTTTCAATAAGAGATTTATTAATTGGAAAAATAGGATTTTACAAGAAGTTTTACTGTCTTGTGATTTAGCTTTACTTTTGAAAGAAGAGTTTAAAAAAAATTTAGAGGCTGAATTTAATTATCAATTTGAATACATTCACGCTGACATTGGAGAAAATGGGGCGACCAAAGATATGATAAAAGAACTGACCGGTTTAATTAAGGGCAATGGCTTCCAGCCGATAATAAAACCCCAAGCCTATATTGCTTCTACCGTGGCTCATAGATACTCATAATAGAATCTTTAATTTCTAATTTTTAATTTTAGAACATGAAAGCAAAAGAGTTGCGTCAGAAATTTCTTAAGTTTTTCAAAGAAAAAAAACATGTAATTATTCCCGGTTCTTCTTTAATTCCCGAGCACGACCCGACCGTGCTTTTTACCACGGCCGGCATGCATCCTTTAGTGCCTTTTTTATTAGGAGAGAAACATGCTCAAGGCAGAAGATTGGCCAATATCCAAAAATGCATTAGAACCGGAGATATTGAGCAAATAGGAGACAGTTGGCATCTTACTTTTTTTGAAATGCTGGGCAATTGGTCCCTGGGCAGTTATTGGAAGAAAGAAGCGATTGAATGGAGCTTTGAATTTTTAACCAGCAAGAAGTGGCTGGCAATTCCTTTGGAGAGATTATCGGTTACGGTTTTTACCGGTGATCAAGATGCTCCGCGCGACCAAGAATCAGCCGAGCTATGGCAAAAATCAGGAATTCCTAAAGAAAAAATTTATTTTTTACCTAAAAAGGATAACTGGTGGGGTCCAGCCGGTCAGACCGGGCCCTGCGGTCCTTGCACAGAAATTTTTTACGATACCGGCAGGGAAAAATGCGGACAAAATTGCAGACCGGGCTGCGGCTGCGGAAAATACTCGGAGATTTGGAACGATGTTTTTATGGAATTTAATAAAACAAAACAAGGCGATTTTATTCCTTTAAAACAAAAGAACGTTGATACCGGAATGGGATTAGAAAGAACCATTGCGATTTTGAACGGTTTTAATAATGTTTTTGAAACAGAATTATTCCAGCCGATTATCAAAGAAATTAAATCATCGGCTCAAGAAACAGATGAAAAAGCCCTCAGGATTATTGCCGACCATATTAAAGCCGCCACTTTTATTTTATCAGAGAACATTAATCCTTCTAATGTTGAACAGGGTTATGTTTTGAGACGTTTAATCAGAAGAAGCGTCCGGCACGGCAGAAAATTAGGCCTAAAGGGTATTTTTTGCCATAAGATTGCTAAAACTATTATTGATATTTATCAGGATGTCTATCCCGAACCCAAAAGAAACCAAGATTTTATTTTTGAGCAGTTTATTAAAGAAGAAGAAAGGTTTCAAAAAACTTTAGAAAGAGGCTTAAGAGAATTTGAGAAATTAGATGAAATTAGCGGAAAAAAAGCTTTTGATTTGTACCAGAGTTACGGATTCCCTTTAGAATTGACAGAAGAACTGGCAAAAGAAAAGGGAATAAAGATAGATGAAAAAGGATTTAAAAAGGCGCTTGAAAAACATCAAGAGATTTCTTGCCGAGGGCCAGGGCAGAAATTTAAAGGAGGGTTAGCCGATCATTCAGAGCAGACAACAAAGTATCACACCGCTACCCATTTGCTTTTAGCCGCTTTAAGAAGAGTTTTAGGCGATTACGTTCAGCAAAAAGGGAGCAATATCACAGCCGAGAGATTAAGATTTGATTTTTCTCACGGAGCCAAGTTGACAAAAGAAGAACTCAAAAAAGTGGAAGATTTAGTTAATCAAAAAATAGAGCAGGATTTAGAAGTAAAATGCGAGGAAATGGATTTGGACGAAGCGAAAAAACAGGGGGCAACCGGCGTTTTCGGAGAAAAATATGGAGCGAGAGTAAAAGTTTATACCATAGAAGCTTCCTTGACAGACTCGGGGCGGGCTTTTTCTAAAGAAATTTGCGGCGGACCTCATGTAAAGCGCACTTCAGAATTAGGTCATTTTATAATTATTAAAGAGGAGTCTCCGGGCGCCGGCGCTCGCCGCATCCGAGCTGTTTTAGAATAAAATATTATTTCTATTGTCAATATTAAAAGAGATGGTATAATCAACTAATGAGATTTAGTTTTTTTAAAAAAAGGGAAAAGCCTTTTTTGGTTTTAGATATTGGCACCGAAGCAATAAAAGTGTTGTTTTTAGAAAAGAAAAACAAAGAACTTATTGTTTTGAATTACAACCTTTGTTATTTAGAAAAATATGGAATATCAAACAGCGATGATTTAGAAACAGAATTTATAAAAAGGGGAGTGGTCAGTTCTTTAGAAACAATAAAAGAAAAAGAGAGAGATTTAAAGAATTCGCCGGTTTTACTTAGTTTACCGCCCAATATTTTGAAAGCTAAAATTGTTTCTCAGTTTTATAAAAGAGACAATGATTTAAGAATTTCCAAGAAAGAAGAAAAATTTATCGTTAAACAAGTTCTTAATAAAACCAAGAAACAAGTTTCCGCTCAATTTGCTAAAGAATCGGGCATTCTGCCTGACGATATTCAATGGATTAATTTTAATATCGTTGAATTTAAAGTTAATGGCTATCCGGTTTCTGGTCTTTACGGCTGTCAGGAAAAAGACTTAGAAATTAGTACTTTAGTTATTTTTTTGCCTCGATATTATTTTAAAAAAATTCAAAGAATTTTTGAAGATTTAAATTTAAAAATATCAAAAATAGTACATTTAGGAGAAATTTTTCAGAATAGTTTTAGTCGGAAAATAAAGAACGGGACCTTTATTGATTTAGGAGGTAAGTATATCCAGGGATTTTCAATAAAAAATAATAACCTGAATCAGATTAGCGATTTTGAAATAGGCGGAGAAGATTTCACTCAAAGATTATCTGAAACCTTAGGGATTGACCACGATTCGGCCCGGCTTTTAAAAGAGAAATACGGCAGTAACCTTTTAACCCCCGAAGTTAAAATAAGAATTAGAGAAATTTTTTCTCCGGAAAAGAAAATTATCCAGCAGTACTTAGAGATTATGTTTAAAAAAATTAAGCCAAGCTCCCGCCTATATATTTTTGGGGGCGGCAGCTTGATGCCCGAGATAAAAGAGAGCATAAAATATTCTAAGATTGTCCGTCCCAAAGATTTAAAATACATTAAAGATCCGACAAAAAATTTAAAAAGCCCCCAATACACTCCATCATTGTTAATAGCGCGTTATGTTAAAGAAATTTTATGACATTATTCCTCCTAAAAAATCAGATTTTTTAGAGGAAAATAAAAAACACAAGGATAAAGATAAAGAATTAGAAATCCAGCCCGTTTTTAAAAAGAGAACTTATTTTTTAAAAATTTTATTTCTTTGTGTTTTTGTTTTTATTCTAATAGGACTAGTTGGATTCTTTCTTTTTTCTGAAGTAAAAATTGAAATTTGGCCCAAGAAAGAAAACCTTATTTTTAGGGAAATTATCACAGTTGATTTAAAGACAGAAAATATTGATTTTGATAATAACATAATTAAGGGCCAGCTATTAGATAATGAGCAATCGCTTACCCAGAAATTTTCTGCTTCAGGCAAGACAATAAAAGAAGAAAAAGCTAAAGGCATTATCACTGTTTATAATGCTTACTCTACTTCTTCAAGGATATTAATACCTTCTCGTTTTGTTTCTTCTGGGGGAAAATTATTTTGGTCAACTGAAAAAATAACGCTCCCGGGAGCGAGGTATGAAAAAGGAAAGCTTGTTCCGGGCGAGAAAAACGTTGAAGTTGAAGCCGCCGAATCAGGAGAAGAATATAATATTGAACCAACTACTTTTGCCTTGCCGGCTTTGGCTGGCACTGCTCTTTATACTAAAATTTATGCTGAATCTTTTTCCGCTATGTCCGGAGGGTTTAAAGGAGAAGTTGCTCAAATAACTCAATCAGACCTAAATCAGGCCCAAACTGTTTTAACCGAAAAACTGAAGCAGGGAAGTTTAGAATTTTTAAAAACAAAAATCTTGGATAATTTTATTCTGTTAGAGCAAGCCGTGATTCATGAGATTTCAGATGTTAATAGTTCTCAAGAATTTGGTTCGATTGGAGAATCTTTTGATTTAGAAGCTAAAATAAAATCAAAAACCATAGTATTTGAAAAATCAGACATAGAAAGTCTTGTTAAAAACCACCTCAATTTAGAGCTTGATGGAAACCAGAAAATTCAAGAAGAGAGCTTAGAAATTAGTTATTTTTTTAAAAAGATAGATTTAGATTCAGGGAAATTAGTTTTAGACTTAGAAGCCAAAGCCAAGGCTTATCAGATTCTTGATTTAAATGAGCTTAAAAAAGCTCTTTTAGGCAAGCCGATTGACGAAGCTAAATTGTTTTTAGATAATCTTTCTGAACTGGAACGGGTTGAATTAAAATCCTGGTTTTTTTTAAAAAGAAGAATTTCCGAAGATATGGATAAGTTAGAATTAAAATTTAATCTTGACTAATTTATTAAATTTTGCTAAATTATTTTTATATAATTTAAATGAAAAAAGACAGAAAAATAAACCAAAGAGCCGGTACTGTTACAGAGGCCTTGCCCAGTACTCATTTTAGAGTGGAACTTGATGACGGAAGAAAGGTAATTGCTCATTTATCCGGTAGGTTAAGGATTTATAGGATTAAGATTTTACCCGGGGATAGAGTGACAGTAGAGATGAGCCCTTATGACGAAACCAAAGGAAGAATAGTCTATCGAGGAAAATAATAAACAATCTGTATGAAAATTAGATCATCGGTAAAAAAAATTTGTAGAAATTGTAAAATCGTCCGAAGAAAAGGACGAGTTTATGTAATCTGCAAGAAAAATCCTAAACATAAACAGCGTCAAGGGTAGAGGCGCACGAATTATGCCCAGAATTGCCGGGATTGATATCCCAAAAGAAAAAAAAATAGTTATTGCTTTAACCTATATTTACGGAATAGGTCATTCTTTGAGTAAAAAAATATTGGAAGAAGCAAGGATTGATTCTAATCTCAAAGCTTCCCAGTTAAGTTTAGAAGAAGTAAATAAATTAAAGGATATTATTGAAAAAAAATATAAAGTGGAAGGCGATCTCAGGAAAGAAAAAATGATGAACATAAAAAGATTGAAGAATGTTGGTTCTTGGAGGGGCTTCAGGCACATTAAAGGGCTTCCCGTAAGAGGCCAAAGGACCAAAACCAATACGAGAACCGTTCGGGGTAATGTTAGAAAAACAGTTGGTTCCGGGAGAAAGCCACCGCCGGGGCCAACATAGGATTATGGGAAAAAAACGTATTATTCAAAAAAGCGAAGAAGAGTTGTTAAGAGAAAAAGAAAAAATAGAGGCGAGTGTAAAAAAAGAAGCAAAAATTAAAGAAGGTCAACAGACAAGAGAGGGCCGTATTTATATTTCTTCTTCTTATAACAACACTATAATTACTCTAACTAATTCTAAAGGGGAAGTTTTAACTTGGGCTAGCGCCGGGTCAATTGGTTTTAAAGGGACAAAAAAAGCTACTCCTTTTGCTGCTTCCAAAGTGGCAGAAAATATTTGTTTAACAGCTAAAAAATTAAGAGTAGAAAAAGCCTCTGTTTTTGTAAAAGGAATTGGCTCGGGGAGAGAATCAGCCATAAGGTCTTTAGCTACCCACGGCTTGGATATTATCTCTATTCAAGATATTACGCCAATACCTCATAATGGTTGCCGGCCGCCTAAAGTAAGAAGAGTTTAATTATGAGAAACAATAGATGTAAAATTTGCCGAAGGTTAGGGATAAAGCTTTTTTTGAAAGGCGATCGTTGTCTTTCAGTTAAGTGTGCTATGGTCAAAAGGCCTTATCCTCCGGGAGAAAAAGCAAAAAAAAGAAGAGGACCTCTTTCTGAATATGGGAAAGAATTGAAAGAAAAACAAAAATTAAGAAATTGGTATAATTTAAGCGAAAAACAAATTAGTCGCTATGCGAGAGAAGCTCTTAACAGAAGAAGCAAATTAGAAGACGCCGGAGAACTTTTTATAAAAAAATTAGAAAGCCGTTTAGACAATGTGATTTTTCAGGCTGGTTTTGCCGTTTCTAGGATTCAAGCGCGACAGCTTATCGGCCACGGTTATTTTTTAGTTAACGGAAGAAAAATTAATATTCCGTCTTATCAGGTTAAAAGGGGAGATAAGATTAGTCTTCATCCTAAATCCGCCAGAAAGACCATTTTCCAGAATATCGCCTCGTTTTTAAAGAAACATAAAGCGCCTTCCTGGATTAAAATTGACGGAGAAAAATTAGAAGCAGAAATTACCGGTCAGGCTAACTTGGCAGAGGTGAACCCGCCGGTTGAGATTTCATCAATATTTGAATTTTATAGTAAATAAATTAATATAACACCAGTCTACGAATAATATGCGAATGCCGCGAATATTAGTGTCATTGGCATAAAATTCGTATGATATTGGCATTATAATTTATATGATATTATTACCTCAACTTTCTAAAGTTGTTAATAAAAAAGATAATTGGGCTCAATTTGAAATCCAGGGGCTTTATCCTGGTTACGGAATAACCATTGGCAATTCTCTAAGAAGGGTTTTGCTTTCTTCTTTATCGGGGGCAGCGGTTACTCAAGTAAAGATTAAGGGAGTTCAGCATGAATTTTCAACTATTCCAGGAGTTTTAGAAGACGTGATTATTATTATGATGAATTTAAAGCAGTTGAGGTTTAAAGTTCATTCCGAAGAACCCCAGAAAGCAGTTTTAAATATTAAAGGAGAAAAAAAGATTAAGGGTTCTGATTTTAAAATCCCCACTCAGCTTGAATTAATGAATAAAGATTGCCCAATAGCCACCCTGACCGATAAAAAGAAAGAATTAGAGATGGAGATTCAAGTAGAAAAAGGCATTGGCTATGAGCCGGTTGAAAGAAGAAAGAAACAAAAGAAGTTAGAAATTGGGGTGATTCCTCTTGACGCTATTTTTACTCCTGTTAAAAGAGTAAGTTATAAAGTAGAGAATATGAGAGTGGGCGAAAGAACTGATTTTGACAGACTAAAATTAGAGATTGAGACCGATGGAACCGTTACTCCGGAGGAAGCTTTTTTTCAAGCGTCAGAAATTTTAATTAAACATTTTTCCTTAATTAGCGAGCCGTTTAAACCGGAACCTGCCTTAATCAAAACTACGGCAGTCAAAAAAGAAAAGAAAGAAGTTAAGAAAAAAACTAAAAAAAGTAAATAATCAAATTAACTAATTCGCCTAAATGAGAAAGATTAAAAAAGGAAGAAAATTATCAAGGGAAAGAAATCAAAGAAGGGCTTTATTGAAATTATTAGCCCGGGCTCTTTTTTTAAACGGGAAAATAAAAACAACGCGAGCTAAAGCTAAAGAGATTTCTAAATTTGCCGAGAAATGCATTACCAGATCTAAAAAAGGAGATTTAGCTTCAAGAAGAATTTTAGCCAGATATTTTTCCAAAGATTTAGTTAAAAAATTGGTGGAGGAAATCGGGCCCAAATATAAAGAGAGAAAGGGCGGCTATACGAGAATTATTAAATTAGGGTTTAGGAAATCAGACGGAGCCGAAATAGCAATAATTGAATTAGTATGAAACCCGTTAAAGATTACGTGAAATATTAAGAAAATATAATTTGTTATCAAATATGAGCAAAACAGAAAAACAAAACAAGAAAATTTCTAACGGAATAAACGGAATAAAAAGAGAAACCCATATAATTGATGCCGCTAATAAAGTATTGGGAAGATTAGCGGTTGAGATTGCTGTCTTGTTACGGGGAAAAAGCAAACCGGATTTTGCGCCAAATAAAGATAGGGGCGACTTTGTTATTATTAAAAACGCCGATAGAATAATAGTAACCGGGAAAAAATTTGATAATAAAATATATTATCATCACAGCGGTTATTTGGGCGGTTTAAAAGAAACCCCGTTTAAGAAGATTTTTGAAAGAAATCCCGGAGAAGTTATCAAAAGAGCGGTTCTCGGAATGTTGCCTAAAAATAAATTAAGAGCTAAACAAATTAAAAGATTAAAATTTGAATAATTTACTACGAAATACGAAAAAAATACGAATATACGAAAAATTATCTAAAAAACTTTCGTATATTCGTAAAAAATTCGTATTTCGTAGCTAAAAATGGAAAAAACAACGATAAAAAAAACTGATAAGGAAAAGCCCCAAAAAAACAAAACAATAAAGAAGGAGCCAATTCCTGCCGTTCGTTATTTTGAAGCAGTCGGCCGGAGAAAAACTGCCATTGCTCGGATTCGTCTTTTTACTCAAGGGGATAAGACAATTTTAGTTAATAACAAGCCCTATAAAGAATATTTTCCTATTTTGGAACTTCAGCAAATTATTATTTCTGCTCTTGATAAAATGAAGTCTCTGGATAAATTCAAAATTATTGTCAAAGTTAAAGGGGGCGGATTTCACGCTCAAGCGGAAGCGATTCGGCACGGAATCTCAAGGGCCCTGGTTGAGTTTAACCCCGATTTTAGAAAACGTTTGCGTCGGGTAGGTTACTTAACCCGGGATTCCAGGGTGCGCGAGCGGAAAAAATTCGGACTCAAACGCGCCCGGCGCGCCCCCCAGTGGCAGAAACGGTAAAAATAAAAAACCCTTCGGAGAAAATCCGAAGGGTTTGTTTTTGCTGTTTAACTTTTCTTTTTAAATTGGTAATAACCGGTACTGTCGCATTTTACCGTAAGTTCGGTTTCGCACAACCCAAGATCCGGCGGTATTAGAGTTGAATCTGAATCAGTTGGGAAACAAACCCTTAATGAGCTTCCGCAACGAATCCCCCATGGTTTTCCTTCCGATGTTCTTTCAACAAGAAAACAAAGACTGGGTTTTAGCGGTCCGGAAATTTTAACGATAACATTGAGAGTATTTTTAGGCGCGGGTTGATAGCGGATATCAAGCCCTCCTATTGGAATTTGGTAGTTCCGGAAGAATTGCGTTACAAAATCAATTACTGCTAAATTTCTTTGGGTTACCGTGATGGTCATTTTATACCTCCCGGGCATTGCGCCCAACTTGAGCCGGCATCGCGCCGGCAAGGTTAATAAAAATTTTAATGAACTGATTTTATTATAGTCAAATATTAATTTTTGTCAATTTTTTGGCAAAGAGAATTTGACGTTTTGGGTGGGATAAATTAGAATTAAATATATGTTAAGAGAGATTATTGACAAATATTATTTGGACCGGCAGAAAGACAAAGAACAGAAAAGTTTTTATATTTCCGAAGCGGGAAAATGCCCCCGTCAGATTTTTTTCAAATTTAAAAATGTCCCCAGAAAAGAAATGGAAGCAAACATATTAAGATTGTTTGACCACGGCGACCATATGCATAAACTTATTATGAAGCCCTTGTTAAGCACCCGAGACGTTCACGTGGTAAGTTCGGAAGTAGACATTCCTCCTCAACAGCTGGTTAGGGGCCGGGCCGACGCAATAATCAGCGACGGGAAAAATCTTTATGTTTTAGACATTAAAAGCTTGAACAGCATGATTTTTAGAACTTTAACTGAGCCGAAAGAAGAAAATATAGACCAGGTCCAACTTTATCTCCACTATTTTGAGATACCCAAAGGAATTCTTCTTTATGTAAGCAAAGATAATTTAGAATTGAAAGAATTTATCATTGACTATAATCCAATCAGAGCGGAGGAGCTTTTAAACAATCTGACTTTTCTTAGAAAACAGATTGATTCTAATATTGTCCCGGCCCGGATTCCCGGTTATCCCGATGACTGGCAATGCAGATACTGCCAGTTCAGAGAGGTCTGTGACTTAGGCATTCCAGACCAAATGAACTGGCTGGACCTTAAGAAGCATATAGAAAAGTTATAAAATATCCGTTTTTTTTATGAACAAATATCAAGAACAAATTAAAAAGTTTACAGAAGAAAGAAACTGGGGTCAATTTCACAACCCGAAAGAATAAATAATATGGCGGAAGTTAAGATTTTGATACAGGGTTTTACAAACGCAGATACCAAAGACGCAGGAGAAGAAAAAACTTGTCCCACAATAACTTTAATTAAGGACAAGGGCCTTAATATTGTTGTTGACCCTGATGTTCTGGAAAACCAACAGGTTTTGATAGATAAACTTAAAGAAGAAGGTTTAACCGTAGACGATATTGATATTGTCTGTATAACCCATTCTCATATAGACCATTACCGAAATATCGGAATGTTTCCTAAAGCCAAGACATTGGAGTATTTTGGTTTATGGAATGGTCAAACCGTAGCTGAGTGGCAGGAGAATTTTACCGATGACATTAGGATAATAAAAACTCCGGGTCACAATTATGACGCAATTTCTCTTTTGGTCAAGAGTGAAAGGGGAACAATCGCCATAGTGGGGGATGTTTTCTGGAAAGAAAATCTTCCCCCAAAAGACCCCTATGCCACTGACCCGAAAGAACTAGCAAAGAGCCGTGACAGAATCCTCGATCTTGCCGACTACAACATCCCCGGCCACGGCCCAATGTATAAAGTTGAGAAATAAAATTATGAATAAATTTCCATCAGCTAAAGAAAT
>Ga0172362_10000348_pt1 | contig 37204 bp, 48 predicted proteins | sample LakKivs1_kivu2a2_FD_114534 | JGI IMG/M metagenome (GOLD analysis project Ga0172362, IMG submission 114534) | Sediment microbial communities from Lake Kivu, Rwanda - Sediment s1_kivu2a2 | ecosystem: Environmental > Aquatic > Freshwater > Lake > Sediment | place: Rwanda: Western Province, Lake... | reverse complement strand
TTTTCGTATAATAAAATGGGTTTTTATATTAAACTTTATCCCCATTTTATTGTTATTACTTTTTCCCCATTTTATTATTAACCTTATTTTTGGTTCACAATACCTTGACGCATCTATGGCATTAAGATTTTTAGGCATAGGGATTTTTTTCAATTCTTTTACGATAATTGCTCAAAGTCTTTTAGCAATGGCTGGCCAATCCAAAATCATTTTTCAGAATAGTATTATTTTTTCAGCTTCAATTATAATTTTAGACTTAATACTCATACCCCTTTATGGAATTAATGGGGCTGCATTTTCTAGCATGATGAGTTCATTTGTCTTAACAAGCCTCATGTTTTTTTATGTCAAAAAATTTCTACCACTACATATTTTTACAAAAGATTTTTTAAAAATAATTGATACCAAAGATATAAATATACTTAAATCTCTTTTAGTGAAATCAAAAGAAATATCAAAAAAAGTTTAAAATGGGAGTATATCATAATTTAAGACAAAAAATCTTGAATAACCATATATATTTAATTAAAAAATTTCTCATAGAAGAAGAAAAAAAATTGGCTTCCCATAGCAAAGTTTTAGACGCGGGTGCAGGTCCTTGTCCTTATAAATACATTTTTGACAAAAGACATGAGTATATATCTCAAGATTTAGGTGTTGGAGTAAAAGGTATGAACTATTCTCATATAAATATTATATCCCCTATAGATAAAATTCCTCTCAAATCAGAAACTTTTGATTGTATTCTTTGTACTCAGGTATTCGAACATATTCCAGATCCTCAAGCAGCAATGAATGAGCTCGCGCGTTTATTAAAAAAAAATGGGAAGATATTAATGTCTGTTCCACAATGTGTTGGCGAACATCAAACTCCTTATGATTTTTTTAGATATTCCAGGTATGGCTTAAAATTTCTTGCTGAAAATGCAGGGTTAAAAATAAGTTCGATACAAGTTGAAGGAGGCATTTTTACTTTTTTAACTCAAGAAATTCAAAGCGAAATTCCTTATATTCTATTTCGAAGAAAAGGTAAAGATTTAAATAAAATAATTAAAGGGGTATGTTATCCATTCAGACTTTTAATAGCCTCTTTAGGATTATTATTAGATAAACTAGACCAAGAAAAAAAGACTACTGCAGGTTATTTGGTTGTTTTTAAAAAAGTATAAATTCTATAATAAGAATTTAGAATTATATCGTAGAATTTTGCCAATCTTTATAAACTCATAATTGAATGGATTCTTATGCCAACAATGCCCCTTAAGCACAAACTGAAGCTTTTGTCAAATTTTGTGCTAGCAGGGAGATTCAGGGAATTGTATAACATGTTTTGGGTGTATCCTTTTTGGTGGAACCGCAGATGGGCTTCATTCTTGCTTAACAGATTTTTGCCAAAATTAGGGATAGATTTGTTCCCTCCATTTTTGGAAATCGAGCCTACTACAATATGCAGCATGAAGTGTGTCTGTTGCGAGCATACTTACTGGAAAGAGCCCTCAAAAAATATGAGTTTTAATGAATTTAAGAAGATATTCGACGATTTTGGCAGGCCAAAATGGCTGGGCCTGACAGGAATAGGCTCTTCCTATCTAAACAAAGATTACCACAAAATGCTGGCTTATGCAAAATCAAAAGGAGCAATAATAGAAGTCTTTGACCATTTCTCCCACTTCAGGGATATAAGCCAGATAAAAGAGCTTATTGAAATAGGTCCGGATTTCCAGTTTGTCTCAATGTACGGCGCCTCTAAAAACTCATTTGAAAAAGTTTGTGTCGGAAGCGATTACAATAAAATAGAAAAAAATATCAGGGCTTTTGTAAGGCTAAAGAAACAGATGAAAAAGAGGTTTCCGATTCTAAACTTTCATTATATTGTAACCAGCGAATCAAAAGATGAAATTATGCAATTTTTGGATTTTGTTCACTCATTGAATACAGAAGTAGGAGAAATATTAGTCACGCCTATGCTTCATAGCTTTAAAGAAGCAAAAAAATATGCAGTAACAATAGACAAAGATTATGTATCTAGAGTCAGGGAAAAAGCAAAAAAGTATGGAATTCCCATTACTATAAACATTTCTGCTAAAAAGCAGGCAGAAGGCCTGGATAAAAAACCATCTATTAATCAATGCCGGGAGTATATTATGCCGTTTATCTTTGTAGACGGCGATGTTACTCCCTGCTGCGGCCAGAATGAAGGCAATTTAAGGGAATGGCAGCATAAATTTTCTTTGGGAAATGCTTTAAAGACCCCTTTTAGAAAAATATGGTACTCTTCTGCTTATAAGAAAATGAGGCAGTTAATCAGGCAGAATAAATTGCCTAAAGAATGTGCTTTCTGCCCGGTTTATGAAAAATGCAGCTAGTCATCTATTTAAAGAATCTTTGAATGCTTTAATCATTTTTTCTGCAAATATCCCCCAGCCGAGGTTTTTCTTTACAAATAAAGCTGCTTTCTCTGCTTTGTCCATATAAACCTCTTGTTTATGATATACTTCTAATAATGCTGCAGTATAATCATTTGTGGCTATTCCTAAATCAAATCTGTTGATTAAAGATGCAGCTCCCATTTCTTTTGAAACAACAATAGGATTTCCGCTGCATAAAAGTTCAAAAGGTGCAAGCCATCCGCCCTGTTGCCCAACCGGAAAAAGCCCTACATTGCACGCCCTATACAAGTCTCTTAAGTCTTCTCTTGAAAGATTTCCTGTCAATAAAACATATTTTTCAAGATTATTCTTTTTTATGTAGTCTTGTATCTTTTTATTATAAACTTCATCAGCTTTTCCAGCTAGAATCAATAAAATATTTTTTATGTGATTTTTAGCTTTATTGATAGTTTTAATGGATTCAAGCTGGTTCTTTACTTCAGTAATCATCCCGCTTTGCATTACCGCAAATCTTCCTTTCAGCCCCCACTTTTTCTCAGCGATTTCTGCATTTCCCCTTGAAAAGAATTCATAATTTATGCCGTAATTGATTATTCTTGAGGGCATTCCATATCTCTTTAATGCCCTGTTTTTATTTAATTCATCTGAAACACAAATCACATCTACAGATCTTCTGACAATTAATTTGTCTATGAAGTTTCTTATTTTATTTAATGATTTAAGAAAAAATCCTGCATTTGGCTTGCTCCATAGATTTGGAGGTTCGTTTAGCATCCATACTGAGGGTTTTTTCCATGGCCACAAGCACCACGTGCTTGGAAAATTATGAAAATTGATTACATCGTAATGGTTCTTTATTTTTTTAAGTGCTTTCCTGAAAATTCTAATAAACTTCAGTATGTCTTTGATGCTGTTAAATCCTGTAGGAGAAAAGCTCAAATCATTTTTTGGGATAATCAACCGCGTATTCATAAGAAGTTTTTCAATTTCAGGCGATTTTGCAGCAGTTAAAATATCATTTTTTACCCCTTTTTTTGTCAACTGATTTGCAAGTTCAACAATCAGCAGTTCAGCCCCCCCAAAATTTTTCATTTGAGGATGAACAATCAAAACTTTCATTTTTCAAGAATTGTTTTTGCGTATTCCAAATCTTCCAGGGTGTTTACGTTGGTGTATTTATCTGAAATTTCATGTACAAAAACCAGTTTTCCCTCATCTATTGCTGCCTGGATCATATCAACCATCTCTTTTTCCCCTCTTTTTGGGCTCACAGGAGTTTTTGGGATATAATCAAAAATTGCATTTCTAAGCAGGCAATGCCCTGTTCCTTGAAGATCATTTAGCGGGAATTCTGGCTTTTCTATCAGCCTGTAAATCCTTCCATTTTCTCCAATAAGCATGGTATAAGTCTTGCTTATCTTGCTTTTTTCTTTTTCTGTTACAACCCCGCATAATCCAAAAAGCTTTTCTCTTTCAAATCTTTCTAGCATCTCTTTCAGCTTAGGATTCGGAACAATTTCATCTGCCAACATTAGCATAAAATCATCCCTTCCTACTGCATCTCTTGCTGTTTCTATTGCGCCAACCAAGCCATTTTGCTCTTTTTGCAGTGCATATCTTATTCTTACCCCTCGGTAATTTGTTCCGAATACATTGATTATATCTTCTGCCCTGTAGCCTACGACCACTGCTAATTCATTAAATCCTGCTTCAATTGCATTGTCTAAATTATGCTGTATTAAGGGCCTCCCGCAAACTTCCACCATGCTTTTGCTTCTGTCATTTGTGAGGTCATTTAATCTTTTTCCCCTTCCGCCCGCCAATATAAGTGCTTTCATTTTATTATTAATTTTATAGTAATTACATAAAAAAATCCTGATTTATAAATATTATGCACTCAAAATCTAGCTATAAAATTAGCTTGTTTGATTAAATATTTATAAATCCCTTCTGCTTTTAAAGTCTATGAATAACCGCATTTTAGGGGTAAGAATAGATGATATATATGCCAAAGGCACAGAGTTCTATTTAAAGAAATTTCTGAATTCAAAAAATTTCAATATGATTACTCCTGTGAACCCTATAATGTTGATGATTTCAAGAAAAAACCCCAATTTTAGGAAAGTTTTGAACAGCTCTGAATTAAACACCTGCGACGGCAACGGCATTTCTATGATGTTTAAGATGGCCTCGAGAAGCATAAAAAGATGCCCAGGCTCTACATTGGTCTATGATGTCCTTGATTTTTCAGATAAAAATCACAAAAAAGTATTTTTTCTTGGCGCCAAGCCAGAGGTAAATAAAAAAGCAAGAGAAAATATCAAAAAACTCCACCCAAAATTAAAAGTTATGGGATATTCCCCTTCCTATGAAAAAAAAGCAGAAGGCAGGTTTTTTGACGAAGAAGAAAAAAGAATATTATCATACATCAAAAAATTTAAGCCCCAGGTTATTTGTGCTTTTCTCGGCGCCCCTTTTCAGGAAACCTGGTTTTACAATAATCACAAAGAACTGCAGAAATTAGGGGTTAAAATTGGCCTTTCTTTAGGCAGGACTGCTGATTTTATAGCAGGATATTCAAAACGCGCCCCATTATCATGGCAGAACATGCATCTGGAATGGTTATATAGGTTATTTGCTGAAAAAGGCAGGCTCAAAAAAGTATTTCCAACACTCCCTCTTTTTGTCCTTTTTTCTTTGAAAGACCTGCTTTTTCATAAAGTTTATAAAGATTAGTCATAGGATAACCTTATGGCCTCAAATGAAAAAAAAGTTCATGAAAAAGTGAATATAGACTGCCTTTTTTGCAATGGCGCAAAGCCATGCAAACCCCACAAACAGCACAAAGTTCATTGCACTAACTGCCCGTATTACAAGCCATTCAGCAAGAAAATATTAATAATAAAAATTGGAGGCATGGGGGCAGTTGTAAGAGCTACTCCTTTATTGCACAAGCTAAACGAGATTTACCCGGATTCCAAGATTTTTTGGCTTACTAAATATCCAGAGCTTGTCCCCAAAATGGACAATATTTTTCCATTGATGTATTCTTTTGAATCGGTTTCAACACTCAAGAATATTAATTTTGATTTTGTATTTTCCTTGGACAAAGATCTGGATTCTTGTTCATTGGCAAAAGAACTCAATTCAAAAGTTAAAAAAGGATTTTCCCAGGAAAACGGGGTGATTGTTCCATTCGACGAGGATTCTTTCTATAAATATGAAGTTGGGCTTTTTGACGATTTGATGAAAACAAACACCAAAAAATACAGTGAAGATCTTTTTGAAGTCTGCGGATTTAAATGGAACGGCGAAAAATATATTGCACCAGAGTATAAAATTCCCGATATAGACTTAAGAACAAATAAAAAAATTATAGGCATCCAGCAAAGTACAAGCTCAAATTATGGCGCCAGGGCCATTTCAAAGGAAAAATTGCTTTCACTAATTCCTGTGCTCAAGGAAAAATATGAAGTTGTCTTGTTTGGCGGGCCGGATGATGACTCTTTAAACAAATACCTGGCAGAAAAGACAAAAGCAAGATACTTTGGAGTTATGCCCCTGCAGGAATTTATGGGCCTCGTTTCTATGTGTGATTTAATCATAACACCTGTTACATTTGCCATGCATCTTGCAATAAGCTTAAATAAAAAAGTAATACTCTTGAATAATGTTCTTCCATCTTTTGAATTCTATCTTTATAATTTAGGGGTTATCTTAGAATCAGACATCCCCTGCAAATGGTGTTACAAGTCTAAATTTGATAAAAACTGCGTTAAATCCTACTGCTTGGATTTGATAAAAAACGAAGAAATCTTGAAGGCTGCGCAATCTTTATTGTCTTGATATCTTCTTCTTGGTTTGGCAACAGTTTTGGATTTTATAATAACAACAAATAAAAACCTCTTTTTCCCATACAATACATGAATGAGCTGGACAAAAGAAAAGAAAAGATTAAATTATGGCTTAAGAACCCCTACAATCTTGCACTAATAGGGATTATGCTTTTGGCTTTTATCATACGTTTATATTACTTCTTTTTAACTAAAGATCAGGCTCTTTGGTGGGATGAAGCCGAGTATATGCTGAAAGCAAGGGCCATATTCAAAGGCACTCCTTTGACAGGGCTCGCCCCTTTTAGAGAGGTTTTAATCCCTTATATCTGGGCTTTTTTTTATGCGGTTGGAAACAGCGAGATTATGGTAAGGCTTTTGCAAGTCTTAATTTCAACATTCACAGTATTTATGACTTATCTTGTTGGAAAACAGCTTTTTGACAGGCGAGTTGGGCTTGTCTCAGCACTATTTATTTCTACTTTTTCAATACAATTATTTTTTACAAACCGTATTTTGACCTATTTATGGACGCCTTTAATCTATCTTTCTGTAATAAGCTTGTTTCTTAAAGGTCTGGAAGGAAAAAATAAACCTCTTTATCTGTCAGCATCATTGCTTGCATTGGGAATTGTTGCATATTTTAATACTATATTTCTGGCATTTTTGCTTTTTATTTTCTTGGTTTTCACGGAAAAAACCAAACTTTTCAAAGAAAAGCGGTGGATCGTTTTTTTTATAGTTTTTATTCTTACACTCTTGCCGTTTTTAATCTACTATTTTGTTACTGCAGGAGTTCCTCTCCCAAGATTTATACAGGTCCAAATGGTTCAGGACAGGACTTTTGACAATAAGATTCTTCCATTTGCCCAGTGGTTTGGTTTTATACCTCAAATAATCAGGTCAGTAGGAGACCCTTCTTATCTAGGCTTTCCATTATTTTTCTTTTTACTGATTGGTTTATACTCTTTATTTGAAGTAGTTATGTCATTTGATATATTCATCAAATCCAAACCTGCTAAATTAACCAATAATTTTTTATTATGGCTTTGGATATTAGTCCCGCTTGTAAGCTTATCTGCTATAATTATTATATTAAACAGCACAGACTTCTATGATGCATTCCTTATGCCCATATTTCCAGGTTTAGCAATAGCCTCTTCATTAGGATTCTTATTTTTATATGATTATACTAAAAAATATTCCCCCAACATAATTAAATTATTCTCTGCAATTATAATTGTTTTTGCTTTGTTCACCAGCCTGTCTTACGCAAATGGCATGATTCTGAATAAAGTATCTTCTTATGACTCTTTAAAGCAGGCCGGGCTATGGCTTAAAGAAAATACTAATGCAGGAGATAATATCCTGACAGATGCTCTTCCTGAAATAACCTATTATTCTGAAAGAGCCACATATCCGGCTCCAAGAACAGAAGATAATATGTCTGCAGCAATAAATGAGTCTCATCCTCTTTTTTTTGTGCTTTCTGCTTATGAGGCTCCGGTTATGTGGTCAAGAGATTATGCACAAAGGCATCCTGAAAAAGTTACCCCTGTAATAGGTTTTCCAACAAATCAAAATCCTACCACTATTATCTTATGGATTAACCAGTCTGCATTTAATCAATAAATTACTTTTTTTCAAGTAAAACTACTGCTTGATTTGGCTCGCCTATTTTTATAAAACCATCCAATAAATATCCTAAATAAAGAAAGTAAAATGATAATGCCAGCCCTATCTTGCTCTTTATATCATTATGAATCTTAAAAAGAGCATCCCCCAACTTGTATTCATAAAAAGACACTTCTTTTATCTCAAAATTATTTTTTTGAGCCAGTTCTCTTATTTTATTTATAGAATATCCGGGCCTTACATGGCCAAATTTACGGTAAATTTTCTTATTATTGCTTGATTCAGTAGGCACTGTTAAGATTAATGAGCCTCCTTTTTTCAGAACTCTTGCCATTTCCCACATTGCTATAGAGTCTTTGCTTATATGTTCTATAACTTCTGAACAAATAATCAAGTCAAAGCTCTTTGGCGGATACGGCAATTTTGTCAAGCTTCCAACTTTTGCATTTATCTTGGTTTGTATTTTAGGGTATTCTTTTGTTCTTTTGCTTATTTCCTTTATTCTTTCTTTGCTTATATCTATTGAGTCTACATTATACCCTTTTTCTGCAAGCATCATTGAATAAATTCCATATCCTGCTCCTGCATCAAGGACTCTATTAATTTTTTTTAAGCTTCCAACGATATTTAAAATTTTTCTTGCCCTATTTTTGAATCCTAAATGCGGAATTCCAAATATCTTGATTGCTAATCTATTCAGCAGGCTCATCTTTAAGCTATAGCTTTTCCCGTCAGCAGTACTAAGTTTTACTGATTTAAAATTAGAAAGAATTGATCCAATTGCCATTTACCCTATTTTTAACTCCTTGAATGTTTTTATTTTTTTTATAAAATAAGCCAAAGCAATAGATTTTTTAAGCATAAGCTTGCTAATCTCATCATCTGTCAAGACCCTCATTTTTTGGATTTCAAGATTTTTCTTGCTTATTTGATTTCTGTTTTTGATTATCCACCAAAATGAGGATAAGATTGGCTTTAATCTTTTGGGGAATGCTATCCCGCCTATAATCTCTAAAAATAACCTGGGAACAATCATCTTGATTATGCTTTTTTTTGAATAATTCTTCAAAAAAGTTATAAAAGCATTGCGATGAATCAAAAGTTCTTTATTAAAATTAACTTTCTCGCGTTTTATACTATAACTTCCTAGATGATATATCACCGACTTTGGCGCATTGAATATCTTCCCGCCCGCCAGGTTTATTCTCCAGCACAAGTCCAGCTCTTCTGAATACATAAAAAAATCTTCATCAAACAGCCCGGTTTTTTTTAAAATTTCTCTTTTTATCAAGATGCATGCCCCGCTGGCCCAGAAAATCCTCATTGGGCTGTTATATTGCCCCGCATCTTTTTCTACAGTATTAAATATCCTGCCCCTGCAAAACGGATATCCATATTTGTCTATAAATCCTCCAGCAGCCCCGGCATATTCAAAACTGCTCTTTTTATTCAGAGATTTAATTTTTGGCTGCAATGCATCTGCATTATTCTTTTCAGCAAAATCCACAAGCTCTTTCAGCCAGTTCTTTTCTACTTCAGTGTCATTATTTATCAAAGCCAAATATTTTGATTTTGTTTTGTTTATCAAGTAATTGTTCCCGCCTGCAAATCCCAAATTTTTCCTGCTTTCATAAAATTTTATTTTATGCTTTTTTAATATTTCTTTGCTGTTGTCTTTTGTGGAATTTAAAAGTACAACAATTTCAAAATTGGGATAATTTGTTTTTTTCAAAGAGTTTATGCAGTTATTAAGTATTTCTTCCCCGTCTTTATGCACGATAATTATGCTTACTTTTGGATTTATCATTTTTTTGGGCCTCTATTTCCATAAGCGAGCCTTGGTTTAAAAGGCTGGCTATAAGGCTTATTGGAGTAAAAATTAATTTTAGAAGAATATTAAGCTCTTTTTTCTTTTTTAGTTCGCCATTGCTGAATTTAATTGAACCATAAAGCATGTAAGGCAGATCAAAAACCTGGATTTTATTTATTTTAAACCCCTCTTTTTCAAGAAAAAATGAAATGCTTTTTGGATTATAATCATAAACATGCCTTGGAACATCATAGCCGTACCAATTTTTTTTAAAAGCTTTTTTCCATAAACTTTTTGTATTCGGAACAGTTATTATCAATAACCCCTCAAGTTTAAGCCATTTTTTGCATTTCTCAATCACTTCTTTTTGGTTAGGGATATGCTCTAAAACTTCCCTCATTATTATATAGTCAAAATAATTGTTGGGATAATCTGCTTTTCCAATGCTTCCTCTTTTTATCCCTAAATTTTTTTCTCTTTCTGTCAGTGTTGGCCCGTACGGCTCTAATCCGCGAGTCTTTAAGCCATATTTCTTGTAAACTTCCAATTGAAATCCATTTCCGCAGCCTATTTCAAGAATCCTTTTTCCTTTGCAATTTTTTGTATAATACCTGCTAAGTATAGTTTTAAGAGGGTATAATAAAATATTTGCAACACGGCTTTTTCCAGAGTAGTAGTATGCAGAAATTTTATGATAAATTGAAAGCAGCTTGTTTTTTTTAAATGAGTAATAGTCTTGGGCAGGATAATATTTTGCCAGTTGTTTTTCATTAAGCAGGGGTTTTATAAATTCCAATTCACAATCTTCACACTTCATAAGGAAAAAATTTCCCTTAACAAAATGCATCTTATCTTTTATATTTCTGTATAAAATCATTGTTCTTCGGCTTCCGCAACACGGGCATTTCATTTTACAATCCTCCATAACCATCCTCCAAACGGCCTTAAAATTGGCCAAAATATCTTAAAAGGCGAATTTAGTATTCTAAGCCTTACAATTGCAAAAAACATCTGTATGCTGGCTTTTTCAACCTTAAGCTTGCTTCCATCCACATCCTGCCAGAATGTAGGCAATTCCCCGACTTTAAGCCTTTCTTTTCTTGCATTATAAAGCAAATCCACATCAAATGCCCATTTTGTTGTTCCAAGCTTATTAACTATTTTTTTTACAGCATTTTTTTTAAATAATTTAGCTCCTAATTGAGTATCTTTGTAAGGCATAAAAAACATGTTTCTCACCATAAAATTAAAGATCCTGCTTGCAGCAACTCTTTTTAATTTCTGCCTAGGACTGACAATGCTTCCTTTTAAGTATCTGCTCGCAATTATTCCATCATATTCATTTATGTTTTTAATAAGGTCATAAAATGCAAAGGCTTTTGTTGCCAAATCAGCATCAACAAATCCAATCAAGTCATTTCCTCTTTTTAGAGCATCTTTAAAGCCCCGGATAATGGCAAAACCCTTCCCGCCCTCCTTAAAATTAAGATATCTCAGCCCTTTGCATTTTTTCATATAACTTTTTACAATCCCTAGAGTATTGTCTTTTGTGTTGTTTATAACAACCAAGATCTCAAAGTCCAAACCTTCTTTTTTCTTTTTCTGGGAGAAAAAACTGCAATATTCTTCTAAAGTCCTGCCTATCCTTTTTTCTTCATTATATGCCGGCATTACAATACAGACTTTCATTTTATTCAGTTTTTGTTCTTAAAAATAAGCTTCCAATCAGCATAAAAAATGTTGAAAAGCACAAAGCAACAGAAAATGTAAAAAGATTTCTATTAAACAAGGCCAATAAAATCACTTGGAGTATAACAAATAAGAACATAAACCATGGCATTTTGACATCTCCTTTTGAAAGCCTGTACATAATAATAAGGTTTGATATTGAAAGAAAGCTGAAAGCCAAGCCAGTATAAACCAACAAGCTTGAAATTTCAATATATTTGCTTCCAAACAAGATTTTTATAAAAAATTCCGGAATAACTAAAAAAATAATCAATGCTATGAAAATTGAGGCAAGTGTAAGCCAAAGCGCCTTTTTCAGAACCTTTCTTTGATGTTTCTTTTCTTTTTTTTCAGAGGAAATGGGGAACATGGCTTTGCTTATTCCCATTACTCCAAAGAATATCATTTTTCCCACAATTGATGCAACAGCATACTTGCCGGCAAGATCAGGATTAAAAAATCTTTTGGCGAGGATAGTATCTATGCTTAAAACAAGCATTATAGCCAAAAATAGAATAAAAGACGACTTGCTGTAAGAGTATATTTCTCCCACCCCTACCCTTTTTCTTTTTTCTTCAAGAATGTCTTTGATAAACAATAAAGTGATAAAAAATGCCAAAAAACCAGAGATTACAACAGCAGTTATTGCACTATAGGCATTGTTAATAAAATATACCAGGATAATTGCAAAAACCAGCCGGATTATAGACTCTAAATTCAGGCTCAAGCCCAAGCTGTTGAATCTTTTTTCCCCCTGCAAAGCCCCCCTCAATACCGGATTTATAAAAGAACTTATTAATATTAACCCGGTTATTGCTAATAGCATAAACTTGATATTCAAAAAATATGCAAAAAATATTGCAACAGGGATAAAAACAAGATAAAGCCTCCCCGAAATACTCGCTGCCTTTTTCATGCCTCTTAAAATAATATCCTTGACTTTTCCTTTATCAGAAAATTTTGTTGTGTATTTTGAGATTATTGCTTGTATAGCTTCAACAGGAACGCCGAATATATATGCAAAAGACATCAAAACAACTAAAATTCCATAATCTTCCGGCCCAAGCATTCTTGCCATAGCAAAATGAAAAATATAGTTAAGGAGATTGAATAGATTAATCATTATAAAAAGAATAACTCCTCCCCTGATTAGTTCATCTTTCCTTAATTCCCATATTTTTTTTAACATCTTAGAAAATTGCTTCTTTGAATATCAGTAATCCCAATGCAATTATTAATATTTGGAAGAAATTTATTAACAATACAGCTTTTTTCTCAGTCGCTCTTATCCTTATTTTATTCAAAATCCATATTGCTAAATGAGTATTTCCATATATCTTGTCATAAAGCAGGTCAAGGCTTCCGTCTTTATTCGGTTTCCCGAAAGATTGCTTGGCAAGCTTTCCCCTGGATTTTAATGCCACTTCAAGTATGTAAGGTATAAAGAAAAATACTGCAATTTTCTCTATGTTTCCAAGAATTGCAATTATTGCAATAAGCCCGCCGACACATAGTGTTATTGAGTTTCCTGGAAAAACCCTCGCCGGGAATTTATTGAATATCCATAACGCAGCAAGGCAGGCAATCATTATCAGGCATATTAAAGCCAGCCAAGAATTTCCTGTAAAATGAGTCACGATTCCCAATCCTCCCAATATCAAAATCCCCTGGCTTGCTTCCAAGCCATTCATTCCAGCAAGAAAATTAAAGGTTGTAGAAGCTCCGGTTATGCCCAGAGGAATCAAGAACAAAGGATATAATAATCCCAAATCAACACTCCCTAAAAAAGGCAATACAATTTCAGAAACTCCTGCATTTACAACAATTAAAGGAATTGCCGCAAATATGCACATAATCATCCTGAATTTCTTGCTTAATCCTCCATGATGCCAGCCTAACAAATCATCTACAAGCCCTACTCCAGCAAGAAAAAGAATTGCAGTTGTTAATGAAAATATTTCTACTACATCCTCAATGCTATTAAAATAAAAGGTTTTTATAGCAATATAAATCAAGACAGCAAGTATAAATCCCATGACTGCAATTAATCCGCCAGAGCCAGCTACTTTTGCCTTGTTAATTTTATTCATATCCTCCCAAACCAGCCCTATTTTCCAGGTTTTTCTTATCCAAAAAGGCATAAAAAATAAAGTGATTAAAAATCCTAATAAAATCGGAATTAAAAGTATAACCTTCATCTTATCTGCCTCTTCATTTTAAGAATAGTATCCCTGCTTTGCAAGCCTTAAATTCTCGCTAGGATAGCTTGTTTCAAGATAATCAGGATTTATTTTCATATCTTTTGGATAATTGATTTTCCATATTTTAATCGGCCCTCTTATGTCCCCGTAGACTACAAAATCAGTATTATTTATCCCCTGGCTTCTAAGTGCCTGCATAACATAATCATATTCTGAATGCACAAGCTCAAAGTTTTTCCCTTCATTAAACAGGTAAAGGCTTGCGAATAATGTTTTTTTAACCCTCTCGCTGATAAATATTCCAGCCCCTTTTTCAATAATGCCTGTTCCAGCCTGGTTGATTATTGGCATAATCAAAAAACACCCGTTATACCCGTTTTTATTCAACTCATATTTCTTGCCTTTTAAGAATACGCAGTTTAAAGGAATCATTTCCCTCTTGCCTTGATAATAAAACAATGCCTCTGCATTTGCAATATTCCCTTCTTGATATACTAATTTCACTCCAGGAACATAAGCTCTTCTGGCTGGAAACAAGCTCTCGCTTTCATTTCTTTTGTAAACAAAGTCTTCATCAAGCAAAAAACCACCCTCATAATAAAACTCTGTTTCATTCCTTAGCTCTTTTGTCAGTTTGTCATTCATCACAAATGTTGTAAGCCAGGCATATTTATCATAATTCTCATCGCTTCCAATGCTTGCATAAGCAGGATATTTTCCAATGTCCGTAGGGTCAATCAATAAATAAGAAACATTATGGGTATAAAGCAATTCCAAAGCCTCCTGCTCAGAATGTCCTGTCAGAACATGCCTTCCAAATAAATGGTCCCAATAAACAATAGCATTTCCTCCATCAAGCATAGTCGGCCTATTTCCAATGCTTTGAAGCCAGTATCCATAATCCCACCAGTGGCTGAAAACAGCATTTTCAGCAGTATTATTTCTCACCCATGCCATTGCATACTGCCACTGCTGGTTATAAGTGCTTGGAATATACCCTCTTGCAGAGTTGTATGTTACTTGGTAAAGCTTGAATACCATAAACAAGCTTAAAATTGAAACAACTATCAATAATCCTAGCCAGATATTCTTTTGTTCTTTTCTTTCCCTTACTTTTAAAAGAATTTCAAACGGGATAAAAGCCGCAATTATGCTTGCAGGAGGAGCAAGAACCATTACAAGCCTTATAGCGCTTCTTGACCCAACTATTGCTACAAAGAACAAAGCAAACAAAAATAAATATGAGGTGTTTGTCTGGCTGAGCAAGCTCTCTTCTTTTCCTTTTTCATGTGTATAGTTTAAGTAAACTAAATATCCCCCCAACACCACAACTCCTGTGAAATAAAACAACTTGCTTATAAAATTTACACCATTAAACATGCTTGCTTCAGAATACCTGCTGAAAATCAAGGCAAACAAGAAGTATGCATAAGCTAGAGTAGCATAAATTTGCTCTTTTTTCTTTAACTTTAATGTTTTATAGAACAAAAGTATTGAGCCGCTAAAAAACAGCCAAAATAAGATTGGAAACCCCTTCAAGCTCGGCCCGAAGTCGTTTTCCCATCCATTAAAATAAGGCTGCCGGTTTTCAGCCACTGTCATTGAAAACCTATCCTCTATAGGCTGGATAAGATGCTGGGAAAGGTCTTTGACAAAATTAGGCACAAAACTTATGCCCAAAAAAATGCTTGCACATATAACAACAAATACTATAAAAACTCCAAGGCTGACTAATTTTTTTGGATATTTTCCTTCAATTTTTTTGACAGTCTCATTATTTCTGATTCTTGTTTTGAACAACAAATATTCTATTGCAATCAAAAAAAATACTGCAAGGCTGATTCCGCTGGATACAGAAGATGCCAGCCCTCTTAGTGTAATCCTTTCATACAAAGCAGAAAGCAGGAAAAAGCTTGAAAAAAGCCATATTCCATAAGCTATTAATTCTTTCTTTTCTATTTTGTTAAAAATCCATAAAAATATCCCCAAGACTCCTACTGTTGTAAAAACATATATCATCCCGCCCCATATCAAGCCCATCAATGTTGTTGAAATCCCGGCAAGCAATGCAAAAACATAAGCTTTCTTCTCTTTAATCTCTTTAAACGAGCAAAGTAAAAAATAGAATGCAAGGAACATGAATAAAAAAGCAGCCGACTCTTTCTCAGGAATTCCTGCGATTGTTCTTGCTAAAAATATAGGGCTTATAACTAATATAATGCTTGCCAGGCTTGAAATAAACCATCTATATCTATGCTCTTCAAATATCTTGCCTGCTAGCAGGAAAAACACAATCATTGTAAGCAAAAACATAAATGCCGGGAAAATCATAGCAGAATAATTTATGCTTACCTCGCTGAATATATTTAAAAATTTATGAAAATAAGCTATCATATAAGGAAGAAGGCGCGTTTCTTGTTTAGGGTCATATCCCAGCGGAGCATATCTCATATAGTCAATTTCAGGCAGGCTTCCATTTTCAACAATAATCTTGGCATACCTCAAGAAAAGCCAAGGATCAAGGTCCGGGCCAAGAGTATATTCTCCTGTTGTCACATCTTTCAAGCCAGGCACATTTGCAGTCCTTATATGCCACGCGAGAACTAAAATTGCCAAGATTAGAATTACAACAATAAAATTCTTCTTGAATAAAAACTCATGGAGTTTTCTTTTCCTTTTTTCTATAATTTCTTCTTCTTTGTTCATATCCAAAACCTCATATAATCCTGCAGATTATTTTATAATTCCTCGACAAGTTCTTCCACGCTCTTTTCTTTTTCAACCCCTTCCTCTCCGCAAAGCGGGCATCTTAATGGCGTCTTCTCTGCCTCGAACGAGTATTTGCACTTCTTGCAGTACATTTTCATTACTCTGTGAAGGGAATTTTATTTTTAAAGCTATCTGCAAAACTGCTAAAATGACAATTAGCATCAAATAGTCTTTTATAGAATCAACAATTATAAATCAATAAACATATATTAAGCAACAATCTTTGATATATCCAAATTATTTAGTAATTAATTCTTGCAATATATCTCTTACAATTTTGGTAGACATTATCAAACTTCAAGAAAGATAGTATATAATGCCAACTTCAACTATTGCCGCAAGAAATAAAAGGAATATCGCAAGCAAAACAAGATTTATAAAATCTCCAAATATCTCTTTTATTTTTTCTTTATCAAAATCTTGCCTTACAACAGCCATACTTACTATGCCTCCTGCAATTGCTCCTATAAAATAAGCTGCTATTTCAGGCAGTCCATGAATCATATATCTTAATATTCCAAGAGGCCACATGCTGATTTTCATTTTTGTGAATATTCCTATGGCTACTGCTATCACGCTTGCATTCCATGCAAGAATAAAAATTGCCCCAGCCCCAGAAATCAAAGAAAAAATTAAAGTGAACATTAGAACATAAATGTTGTTAAAAAATATAGTAAAGAACTTTTCACTTATTGAAAAAGCCCCAGTAATGCCTCTTGGCGAACCATACTCTTCTATACAAAGTTCAAGATTCGAAGGATGATTTATGTAGCAATAAGTTTCTATTTGTGCCTGGAAATTTTGGGCATATCCAGTTATTACATACCATAAAGAAAAAGCAATTACAAATCCCACAAAAAGCCAAAGCAAGGAAAGTATAGCCCTTGAATGTTCTTTAATAACTTTAAATCTCCCCAAATACTTTGTTTTGTCTTTTATTTCCTTGCTCTCCTCATGCCTTAATAAATAAAACATAAAAGGCATAGAAAACATGACAGTAAATGTCACAATTACTATTCCAGAATATTTTGAAAGCACTGCCCCTGAGAAAATCCAGTTAGTCAAAAGCAGAGACATAAAAGAATAAAATATCCCAACAAGAAGCATCTCAATAGGCCTTTTCTCAGCTCTTCTTGGATTCAAAAGCATTTCTAGCATTTTTCCACCCTTACCTTTTACCCCTTTTATCTCCCAAGTTTAATTTTTCAATTCCGTATATAAAAAAGTGTAGTATTTTTTTAGACAACATATAATTTTATTTTCTTCCCCTTTCTTTAACTTATTAATTCACTAAAGTTTTTATACTTATCCTTCTTGTAAGCAGTATGAAAAAAGGGGTTAGAAAGATTATCCAAGATATAAAAAGCATAAAAATTCAGGGTGCAACAAACATTGCCAGGCAAGCTTTAAAAGCATTTCTTCTCGAACCAACAGCAAAAGTCAAACACGCATTGATAAATGCGAGGCCAACAGAGCCCATGCTTGCGAATGTTGTGAATTCTATTGACAAATGTTATCATAAAGAAAAACATCTTTGTATTAACACTCCCTTGCATTTTGATAACTCTCAAGAAAAAATAAACAAATTAATCTATAAAATAATCAAAAACCAAGATGTTATTTATACTCACTGCCATTCTACAAATGTTGTTAAATCCCTTATATACGCAAAAAAACATAACAAGAGGTTTGAAGTCTATAATACAGAAACACGCCCTTTATTCCAGGGTAGGAAGACTGCTTTAGAATTGGAAAAAGCAGGAATAAAAGTCACAACTTTTGTTGATGCAGCTGCCGCTATTGCTCTTGAAAAGAAACAAGGTACAAAAAAAGCCAATCTCGTTTTGCTTGGCTCTGATGCTATCTTAAAAGACGGAGTAATAAATAAAGTTGGCTCTGGCTTAATTGCAGAGATTGCATTCTTGCACAAAATTCCTCTTTACATTGTTTCTGACTCGTGGAAATTCTTCCCTAAACATGTAAAAATAGAAGAGCGAGACTTTCGCGAAATCTGGAAAAATGCCCCTAAAGACATAAAAATAAGAAACCCTTCCTTTGAATTTATTAATAAAAAATACATCAAAGCCGTAATCTCTGAACTAGGTATATTGAAGTTTGATGAATTCGTCAAAAGAGCAAAAAAAGAGATTAAATAATATTTTACTCAGCCTTCATTTCTTTGCTCTTCTCTTTCTTCTTTTCCCAGTTCTTGCACCTTCTCATTAAGGTTTTCCATCTCTTTCAAGAGGTTGCCTTTCATCTCTTCAAGTTTGATTATCTGTTCATCTATTACCCTAATTGTATCTTCCACACTTTTCTTTACAACAATTCCAGAGCCGATGTTTACATATAGTTCCTTGTCTCTTAATTCTGCTTTTGTATAAATCCCTTTTCCAAATGAAATCAAAGAGTCTTTGCTCTTTGAATTCAGGAACTCTGTCAAATTTATCTTCAGTTCATTAAGTTCTATAACCTGTTTTGAAATTGCCTCATTTTCCTTGCCAAGTCTTTCTGCTTCCTGCTGCAGCATTCCAAGCTTGATAAGATAGTCTTTTTTCATGCTTATTGTACTTTTAAAAATTTTCTAAATAGGGAGTTAAACACTATCGCGGATAGTATGTAATACCATATCCAAGAGCTCAATACAGGCGCATATATTTTTTTTATCCATATAATCAGAACAAACATGGGAATCATTGTTATTAACATGGGCTTCATCGAATGCTTCATCATCTCTCCAGAAAGTTCAAGTATTTTTTTCTGCATCTCCATCATTTTTTCAGGCTGGCTTTTTAATGCCTTTGCTTTGTCTTGATAATCTTTTTGTATTTTTTTAATCTCCTTGATTCTTTCTTGATTTGTAGTATATTTATAAATCAGTGTAAGAATAAAAGTTATCAAAATTGAAATTAAGATAATGCTTCCTTTGGGGTAACTTTGCATTAATTCAATTATCATTTTATTTAACCAATCATTTTCTTTAAAGCAGGGTGCATATCCATTGCATGTTGTTGTGCTATATTTTGGTAAAACTGGTATGTTATCATTACCGCCAACAAAATAGCCGTTCCATTTGTTAAAGCACCAAGCAAGTCAGCCATTGCTGCAAGCAATCCTACTGCAGCTCCACCCATTACAGTTAATGGCGTTATATATCTTTCTAAAATACTTTCAAGTATTCTTTCATCTTTTCTGAATCCAGGTATTTGCAAACCGCTTGATAATATATTTTGGGCCTGGCTTGCGGCATCCATTCCGCTGGTCTTTACCCAAAGCACAGCAAATATAGTCGAGAAAACAACAAAATATAATGTAGAGCTTATCGCTCTTAAAAAGTCCACACTCCTCAGGCTGCCAGTAATAATGCCTTGCACAAGATTGACAGGATGAAGCCAGAATGCCATACCAGAAACAGGAACCCCTTGTGAAAAACTTCCTAAAAAAGTTGGCCTTCCAAGCCCTGTCTCGAGCAAGCCAGCAAAAAGCTGCAAGTTTGCAGTCAGAGCAGCAGTTAGTATCACAGGAATATTAGAGGCGTAAAAGAAATTAAGAGGCCATCTTATTCCATACCCCCTTAGCCTGTCAAAACTCAAAGGAATTTCTACTTTCAGCGATTGTGCCCAAACTACAACAACAAATATTAAGGCAGTAAAGAACAAAACTAAAAATGCCGCTATCGCCTCTGTCGGCGCTTGATTGATTAACGCCTGGATTATTACAAATATTTTTCCTGCACAAGGAGTTCTCGAAAAATCTGTAAGGCAGTTTGTGCCATCAGCCCCTATAAATTGTAGTATGCCCGTAACAATCCTCCAAGCAACTCCTGCTGCAATAAACAGGCTTACGCCACTACCAAAACCCCATTTGTGCACAAGATCATCCATGAAAACAATGGCAACCCCTCCAAGAATCAACTGAGTTATTACTATTGCCCCAAATCCCGGGCTGGCTTGCAGACCTTTCATTAAAACATAGACACATGCTTCGAATAAGATAAAACCATAAACAAACACCTTCTGAAGCCCCTGGTAATATTTTTTGCCTTCTTCTGAATGCATATCTATCTTAATCAAGCCGCCACCAATCAAGAGCTGAAGTATAATGCTTGCCATGACAATAGGCCCTATACCTAAACTTATGATGCTTCCGAAGTCTGTTCCAAGTATTATAGCAAGATATTTGAACCTTTCAAGAGAATTCCTTTCAAGGCCATAAAGAGGGATATTTGCAAGTAAGAAGAATAAGAGCAGAACTATTAATGTCCATTTCAGCTTTACATTAAAACTAAGCTTTTTTTCTATAGGACCCTTAACTTCAGGTAAATTTTCAAATACTTTTTCAAGACCCATTTTTTCTTTTGTTTTTCTTTACCCTCTTCATTAAATTAGCAAAGATTGTTTAAAAAGCTTGTGAGAACTATTTCTTTTTTCCCTTTTTCTTCTCCTTTCCCTCTTCCTTTTCCTCCTTCTTCTTTCCTTTCTTTACTTTTTCTTTCACTTCTCCTTTCCCTTCTTTTTGAGGCTCTTTTTTCCCCTCTTTCTTTTCTTTTGCTTCAGGCATAACAATCAATGCCTTTCCGCCAGCCTTTTCTATTTTCTCTTTTGCGGAACTGCTAAACGCTCTTGCCTTGATTATGAGCTTATTTTTTACCTCTCCATTTCCCAAAACCTTACAACCAATAAGATTTAATTCTATTCCTTCTTTCCCTTCTTTTGTTAAACCTTCCTTCTTGAATTTCTCTAATCTCCCCTCTATATCCTTTAAATTTATTTCTTCATACTTTATTTTTGCTTTCTCTTTCTTTTTTGCTTCTCTTCCGAAGTAAGGTAAGAAATACCTTATAACATAAGTCTTTTTTTGCTTTCCGCTTCCAGCCATTCCTTTTCCTCCCCTGTTGCCACTGCCCTTGTGCTTTTTTGCAGCCCATCCGCACAATCTCGTCCCTTTTCTCCTGCTCGATTTTCTTCTTTTTTTAAGCCTCATTTCCCAAAACCTCCCAAATTAAGAATATACTCTCTAAGTTTTGGATGGAAAGATGTTGTAAAATGTTTTTCAAGTTCTTCTGGCTTGACCCATTTTAATTCTTTAAACTTTTCGCCTGCTTTTTCTTTTCCCCCAACAACTTCACAAAGATAATATATAGATAAAAATTCTTTCTTTTCAGGATAAGTTTTCGCAAATACTGCCCCTAAACTTTCAACATCTAATCCCGTCTTTTTCTTTATTTCTTTTTTTAAATAATCCTCAAGTTCTTCTTTGTACTCAGGTCTTCCTCCAGGAAAACACCAAGTTAATTCATTTATATAAGGGTCATTCTCTCTTTTTCCAATCAGCACCTTTTTGGTAGAAGGGTTAAAAACTATTCCAAGTACATTAACTAAAAATACTCCCCGCCCTAATTGTTTCCAATCTTCAGCCATCATAACATCCTTTTGATAAGTTCATTTATTTTTTCTCCATTATTGCCTAAGACACCTTTAGGAAAATGAACCTTGCTCTTTATCCCCTTTCTTGGCGGATGCAGGCCAAAGAATGGCTTTAAGTTCAATTCTATCAGTTTCTTTGTATTTTTTTCAAAAAATTCTTCCACCACTTTTTCAAAATCTATTTTTTTCCCTTTATCTATTGCTTTTCCTCTTTTTTTAATAAGTTCTGTAAACATTTCTTTGCTTATGTCTCCATAAGCAACATAATCTCTTATCTTTTTTATCATGCCAATTATTTCTGGCTTTTCCTTAATTATAACACAAGCATACTTTTTCCTAATTTTAAGCCTATCAAGTGTTTCCTTAACATCTTGCGGAATTCCTACCTGTCCGTGTATTCTTATTATTGCTTTCATTTCATGAAGCTTGTTCTCCACAAGCAGATATTTAAAAAATATTTATTTTTCATTTTTCAATTTTATCCTTTTTGTTTTTTCCAAAGCATTCATACAGGCTTTTGCATAATTAATTGTTGTTCTTGTCTGACCAAAAGTCTTGCTATAAACATCTTTTACCCCTGCCAGCTTCAATATCTTCTTTCCTTCATCGCCAATTACAAGCCCAGTACCTTGGGGTGCAGGCATTAAACTCATTCTTAAACTTCCACTTTTCCCTTCTACTATCAAAGGAACTGTATGTGGCTCGTTGCAAGAACAATCAAAACTTGCGCATGCTCTATTAATTTTTATAACATTAATCTTTGCATTTCTGATTGCTTTTTCTCTTGCAGGCAGGGTTTCTTTTGCTTTCCCATACCCTATTCCCACATGTCCATTTTCATCTCCAACAACAGCCATACATGCAAATGTAGGTACATTGCCTTCCGCTGTCTTTTTCTGTGTTTGTTTCCATACCCTTCTCTTTCCTCCTCCAAACTTTCCTTTTGCCTGGCCTATTGCTAACAAGTCTGATTTTAATACCAAAAGAGAGTCAACAATTTCTGGCTCAAGTATCTTATAATTGTCAAGTATCTCATCTATACTTGTAATCTTCTTTTCTTTTACAAGCTTTCCTACTTTTGTTTTAGGAACCCATCTTGCTAACCTATCTTCTGGCTTTTCCTCTCCTGTTCTTTGCTTTCTAAACCCTTCTTTGACTTCTTCAGCTGCTTTTTTCTTTTCCTCACTTTTTCCTGTTTCTTCTTCTTTAGTTTTAACTATCTCTGTTTTCTTTTCTTCTACCATTTCCCCCTTTTCTTCTTCTCCCTTATTTTTTTTCTTTTCCTCTACCATTTTATTTTTCTTCTTCTATTTTTTCCTTGACTTTATTAAAAATGTCTTTTACTTTTGTATGCTCTCCTTTTAATCTCTTCTCATCTGGAAAAACTTCCCCTTTTGTATTTGTCTTGATTCCAGCATCAATAACTCCTTTAAGGAAGGCATAAATTTTTGATTTAGGAACATGCCTTAGCATTCCTATATCAAATATAAATTCTTTTCCTTTCTCTTCCTTCAAAATTTTTTTTCCAAGAAGCAAGCCAGAAAGATAGCAAGCAGGCAATGATTTCAAGCTGCCAGCTCTTTCTGCAGGCCATTCGTAATCAAGCAAATCTTTCGAATTAATCCCCACAACAACATAATCTTGCGCATTCTTACTCTTTACACACTGTCCGATGATATATTTATTTGTTTTTCTGAATACTATTCTCGGCTTCTCACTTTTTAATAAACCCATTCTCAACTTATAATCAGTTTTTCCTTCTCTTCTTCTTCTTTTTTTAATTTTCATTTTATGGAAATTTCCTCACAATTTTATTGAAATTTACATGATCAAAAATTTTTTTAATTTTCATTTTCTGAAATTTTCTAAATTTTTCTTACAACCTCCATTAAATGACCCCTAGTTTTGAATGCTTTTGCCTTTGTCTCCTTCATTAATTTTGAATATCTTTCCTTGGAAATTACTCCTGCTTTTTTAAGTGACTTGAGAGTTTTCCTTAATTTCCTTGTTAGAATCATATATCCTTTTTTTCTTTTCCCTACTCTTTTCTTAATCTTCCCCCCTCTTCTTTTGGTTTTCCTTCTCTTCTTCCTTTTTCTTCCTTCAATGTCCTTTATTTTTATTGCTCCGCTTTTGACAAGGTCTTTTATGTCTTGCCTTGTTAACGCTTCTTTGATTTCATCAATTTTAGCTTCATCAAACATAACTCTTTCTAAACCAATCCCCAATACTCTTGCCGCAAGCCGTTTTTTTGTTCTCAAGCCCATTTTACTTACTAAAATTTAATATTTTTGCTCCTTTTTGTTTTAATTTTTCAATAAATATTTTCCTTTTCCTTTTACCAAGTTTTGCAAGCAATATGTTCTCTCCTTTTTTCACATCCTCAATCTCTCTTAAGCAGCTAATCATTTTCAATTTTGTCTTTGCTTTTTCAGCCTTCTTAAACCCTATTACAGGCCTTATTGGTTTTCCTTTAATTTTTTCCCTTAATTTGTTGTGCCTCCCTCTAGGCCTTCTCCATTTCTGCTTTTTCTTTTTCCCGCCAAGCCTTTTGAAAATGTGGCTGCTCGTTCTCAAAAATTTATGTCTTTTCATTTTTCTGTTCTTCCCTTGGCTTTTTTGATTATGAATATCCCATCTTGGAAAACTCTTCTATCCCTATTTCTTATTTTTGTTAGAGATTCTATACTCGCAGCAGTTTGTCCTGCCTTTTCTTTATCCCATGAAGTAATTGTTATAAGATCCTTTTCCAATTTAAAATCTACATCTGGAGAGATTTTTACTTTTCTCGGTATTTTTTCCCCAAGAAAATTCTTGACTAAAAGTTCATTGCCTTTCAGTTCCAATGTGACAGGAAAATGCACAAAGCAAACTTTCAATTGATAAACATATTTTTCCTGTAAACCTTTTATTATATTCCTGAAATGTGCAGCAAAACTTTTTAATAGTTTTTTCTCTTTTTTTGTGGCTTTATTATTATACAAGATAATCTTATTATCTTCTTTCTTTACATCAAAACCCTTGTATCTTTTTGCGGTTCCTTTTCCTTCTTTTTTTATGCTTAACACTCTGTCTTTTGTCTCTATTTCAATTCCTTCAGGAACAATAACAATCTCTTTGATTTCTTTTCTCATTTTAGTAGAAATATGCGATAAGGCAACCTCCGATCTTTTTGTCCATCGCTTCTTTATGTGTCATAAGCCCTTTATTCGTAGAAATAATCAAAAAACCAAAATCTTTTGCCGGCAAATATCTTCTTATATATTTTTCAATACCATCTTTGTCCACAAAATATCTGGGCTTTATTGCCTGGCATTTATTAATCTTCTCGCTTAATTCTATTTTTAGTTCTTTGTTCTTAATATCAAAACCCTTGATGTAGCCTCCTTTTTTTATTAATTCTAACACATTTATCAAGAATTTGGAATATTTAGTTACAACTATGCTTTCTTTCTTTCTTTTCTTTGCATTCATTATATTATTCAGCGCATCGGCTACAACATCTTGGCTCATTTTAACTATACTTTTTGAATCCTATATCTTCTGCTATTTCTCTAAAACACTGTCTGCACAAATTCAAACCATAACTTGATATATGTGCTCCGAATCTCCTGCATCTTTCACATAATTTTGTTGTTACGCCAAACTTTCTTTCTTTCGGCTTGTTATGTTTGATGAATTTTGCCATCTTTGCAGGCTTTCCTTTTAATTGATTCAGTATTTTTCTCCAATCGCTTGCTGTCATTTTATGGAAACTCTTCCTCCAATTTTTATTTCCTTGTAATTGAAAAATTTTTGATTTTTCATTTTATTTTTAGGATTTATTTTAGTTTAATATTAAATTTTTTTTCCATAAACTCAATAATCTCTTCTGCTGAAATGTTCTGCCTTTTAGGAAGTCTGCCACGTTTAATTTTTTTTCTCACTACTCTTTTGCCCGGCTTTGCAAAGGCTACGCTTACATCCAGCCCCATGATTCCAACATCTCTTTGATATTCCATCCCAGGAATCTCTATGTATTCTTTTATTCCGAATGAAAATGAATTCTCGCTGAATTGCCTTTTCTTCAGCTTGAAATCAATCGCTCCAAGTAATCTTTTTAATACCTCATCTGCTTTTTTACCCCTCAATGTGACCATGCCGCCAACATCCAAACCCGGCCTTACATTAAGTGAAGGAATTCTCTTATTAGATCTTTTTTTGATTGGCTTACCACTAGTTATCTTCGCGAGAAGCTTTATCCCTTTTTCAAGAATATCATCAGTTCCACCTACACTTAAAACAACTTTTTCTATTCTTATTTCATTCATTTTATTTTTTCCTTCCACAACATTTGTTTTGTCCTTTGTTTTTGCCATTTTTATTCTATCGCAATTAAACTATCAAGGTTTACATTTATTCTTTCATCATCAATCTTTATCTCAGCAAGTTTATTGCTAAGCTTCTCAATCATCCCTATTTTACCTATATATTTTCCTTTTTTAACAAACACTTTTGATTTCTCTTTAAGCGAAATAAACTTTTTTATTCCTTCCTTGAAATCTACCAAGACAGAGTCACCTATTTTAAATTTTTCTTTTGTAAAAAAGTTTCTTCCATCATCAAGATTTATCTGCACTTTTTTGCCCTTGCATATTTTTTTCCCTATAATCTTAACAATTTTTTCCTTGCCCTCTTTTTCTTTTATTTCCTCAAAACTATACTTTTTGTTTTTTATCGTAAGCCTGTAATACTCATCTTTTAATCTTAAAACATCAAATAATTTCAGGGCAAATTTTATATTCCTTACTATTTTGTTATTCACTAAAATTAATTTGGCATTAAGTATCTTCTTAACTTCTTTTTTATTTTCTGCAAATTTTATCATATTTCTTACAGCTAGGAGTATAGGAAGGCCTTTCTCAGCAGGCGAAACTAAATATTTTGTGCCTTTTTTTGGCACAGGCCATGTTTTTGGAATATCTTTTCTTTTCAAGTGCATTTTATTTTCCAGCCTCCTTGTTCATATTTCTTTTTAATGCTTCATTTCTTTCTTTATCCTCAAGATTTAACTCTGTGATTATAAGGTTTGATGGGCTGAAGTACACATTTACTTTTGTGCCATCTTTCTTCTGCTTTTGCAAGCCTTCTATTGCAACTCTTAACTTTGTAAGATTCGCTATGCTTATCTTTCCGCTTTTTCCATTAAATTCCCCCCTCATCACTTTCACGTTATCGCCTTTCCTTACAGGAAAGCTTCTTTTCCCATATTTTTGTCTAAGTTCTTTTGATAGGTGAGCAGACATCATTTTATGCCTTAGATGTAAAGGCAAATTTATCCTATATTTTCTTTGCTTTCTCGGCTGTTTGCTTGCCTTCCATTTAGTTGAAAATTTTTTTCTCATTTTTATACTATTCCTCCAACTACTATTTTTGCAACTTCTTTCCATCTTTCTGATATTTCCCTTGGAACAACCCCTTTAACCTGTGTTCCTTTTGGATTTCCTTTCTCATCTTTTAAAAGTGCAACAGCATTATCTGTGAAACAAATTCTCTCACCAGTGAGTCTTTTATATGGCTTTTTCTGCCTTACAATAACAGCATCAAATACTTTTCCTTTCATCTCAGGGTTTCCTTTTCTTACGCTAACTTTTACCCAATCCCCCACTCCACAAGACATTTGTTTGCCTGCTCTTCCCTTTCTTTTTTTAACACTGACTATCCTGACTATTTTTGCTCCTGAGTTATCTGTGGCATTAGCTAAACTTCCTATATGCAATCCTTTTGTTATCCTTGCTGATACTGCTTTCATTTTCTTCTAGTCTTTTCTTCCTTTGATTTTAATTTTCTTATAACAACTGAATGAATCAGCTTGCTTAATGGCCTGCACTCTTTTACTTCTATGTAATCTCCGACATTAATTGAATCTTTCATGCAATCTGGCAGTCTTGAATGTACTCTTGTTTTTTTGATAAAATACCTTTCATATTTTCTTACACTCACAACTCTTTCAAACTCTATAGCAACTCTTCTAGGGAGTTTTCTTACTACATACCCATAAAAACTTCTTCCCCTAGCCTTCAAGTAGCCATGAACAGGACAATCTCTGTCAGCACAGCTAATTTTTTCTTCTTTCATTTTTTGGCTGCTTTCAGCTATTTTGTTTTCTTCTTTCATCTTTGCTTTTTATTCGTTTATCGAATTTGCTGGAAAACCAAACTCTATCAAAGCTCGCTTCATTTTCTTCTTGTGGTCTCCTTGTAGTTCTATCCTGTTACCTTTTACTGTTCCCCCACATGCAAACTCTTCCTTCAGCTTCTTTGCAAGTTCCTTGAGGTTTATATCTTTATTAAACCCCGAAATCACTGTCGACATTTTTCCGAATTTCTTCTTTTCCAAGTCAATTGTTATTTTTTGTTCTTCTTTTGCTATCTCGGTACATACACAAGCTTCTCTTGGTAATCCGCACTTTGGACATATCTCCATGTTGTTTATTTTGTTTTTTGAGCGTTAATTTTAAGTGTTAATATCCTTGCGATAGCCTTTTTTATTTCTTTTGCTTTTATCTTGCCAGACTTATTTGCCGGTGCATATCTTTTTGCGAGCTCCAGCCTTAATCCTCTTAATTTTTCTTCTCTTTCCTTTTCAGACATGCTTTTAATTTCTTTTTTTCTTATTATTGCCATTTTCTGTTTTTATCTTTTGAATTTTTTGATTTTCAGTTATTTTTTGTTTTAGTTCTTCATTTATTACAATTTTATCATGTATTTTTTTATATGGAGACAAAATGGCAACCTTAACACCAATTGTCCCTGGAAGGGTTTGAGCAACTGCTTCTGCCCTGTCCACTATTTTTGCAGTGTCCCCTGTTTTTTTTAGGTAACCCTCGGCAAATCTCCAGTTTCTTGCTCTCTCGCTTGGTAATTTTCCTCCTAGTCTTATTTCAACCCCCAAAGCTCCTGCTTTAATTATTCTTTGCAGCATTTTATAAGCAACTACTTTAAATTTTAGGCTCCCAAATCTTTCAAGCGAGATTGCAATCTCGTCTGCCATCGTTTGGGCATCAAATTCTGGCTTGTCTATCTCTTTAATTTCTATATGTGGATTCTCTAGCTTAAATTGCTTTTTTAATGTGTCAGTTAATTCTGTAATTTTTTCTCCCTTTCTTCCTATTACAAAACCCGGCTTGCTTGTCGCAATAACTATTTTTTCTCCTATTGGGGTATACTCTATAGATACAGCACTCACTTTGCTTTTTCCTACTGCCCCCTTGATATATTCTTTAATCTTAAATTCTTCTTTTTTTAACTGTACAAATTTTCTCTCTTCCATACTTTTATTAGGATTTCTTTTCCTCTACCTCCTTGCCTTCTCTTGCGACTAGCAAAACATTTGTTCTTTTAAATCTTCTAGAGCCAAATCTTCTATAAGGCCTTGCAGCCTTGTCTGCTTTTGCAAGCACTATGACTGGATTCAAAATTTCAAGAGCCCTAGCATTTGCATCAAGCCCTTTTAATAATTTAATCATTATCTTGCTTGCATTTACAGGATATCTTCCAGGTCCAATATTTTTCCTGTGAGGAATCTCCCCCTTCATTTTTACTGCTTTTTTTAATTTTATGACCTGTTCAAGTTCTTTTGTAGCATCCCCTATTTTTTTATTTTTAATCATGTTGCATATTGCAATAAAATGTTTTTTACTAGCACTTAAGTCAAGCCCTCTCGCAATCACTTCTTCTTTTTTCTTTTTTTCTTCTGCCTTTGGCATTTTTTCTTTCTTAATTTCTTCTTTTCCTACCTCAACTTTTCCTGCTTTTTCCACTTTTTCTTCTTTTTTAGTCTCGACTGCTTTTTCTTTTTCCTTCAATTTTTTAGGTTTTTTCTTTTCTTCTGCCATTTTATTTTTATTTAACCGAAGCCGCGGCAGAGCTTCTAGTTGCTCCTATTCCTGGTGCTCCATGTTGAATTTTTTGTCTTGTGATACTAAATTCTCCAAGTCTATGCCCTAGCATTTCCATATTTATTGCTACCGGCACAAAAGTTTTGCCATTATAGACTTGTATCATATGGCCTACCATGCCAGGCACAATTACGAGTTCTCTCGCATGAGTTTTTATTGGTTTTTTCTTCTCTCCAAGCCCCTTACATTTTTTTAAGAATTTTTCAATGTCATTATACTGCCTTATAATGCTTCTTCTTGTTCTTGAATCTGTAATCTTTGCGAATTCACGAATGTCCATGCTCTTAAGCTCTTCAATCCCTTTGCCTTTATACGCAATTTCTTTTACCATTTTTACCTCTTCTTCCTCCCTGTTCGTTTAGGCCATAACAAACCAACTTTTCTTCCAGGAGGAGCATTTCTCTTTGCGATTTTGCTTTTAATTCTTTTCCCTCTGCCCGAGCCAAAAGGATGGTCAACAACATTCATTTTTACAGCAGATGTCCTCGGCCAGAGTTTATTCCTTGATTTCATAGCATGCCATTTGTTTCCTGCTTTGGTAAATGGCTTGTCTTTTCTCCCTGCACCAGCAATAATCCCTATTGTTGCTCTGCATCTTTCATCAAACCATACCTCTTTCCTGCTTGGCATCAATAATGCAACCTTATCGCCCACTTTTTTTGAGACAAGAGCACTAAGTCCTGAAGTTCTTACAAATTTTCCCCCATCACCAGGCCTCGCTTCTATATTAAATACTTGTGTTCCCAAAGGAATATTCTTTAGTATGCCTATATCTCCTTCCTTGCTTATTTTCCCTATCTCTATTTCTTGCCCCTCAAGCATGTTTTTATATGCAGGATTGTAAAAAACCAAGTTATTTATCATTATTTTTGCAAGCGGAGCAGTATGGCAGGGCGAGTCGATTAATTTTACAACTTTTGCTTTCCCTTCTACATTAAGCACAGGATATCCAATTTTGAATCTGTAAGCCTTTCTTCTGACTCTATAAGTGAGGCTTCCATGCCCCCTTGCCTGTTGTATGATTCTTTTTCCCATTTTCTTACATTATTCCAAGTTTTGTTGCGACATCTATTGCAGGATTTTTTTTATCAATTTTAATATAACAAAGTTTTCTGTTTCCTCTGATTAAAGTTCTTATTTTCTTAACTTTAATATTAAAAGTGCCTTCAATTTCTTTTTTAATATCTTCCTTGTCCATTTTTCTGTCAAATTCCAAGGCAAGGACATTGTCTCTTTCAATCATTCTAACTGCTTTTTCTGTAGCTATTGGTTTAAACATTTCCCCCCCCCAAGATTCTTTAATTCTTTAATCGCATTTTCTGTGTAAATAGCAAGCCTCCCAAGTGGGAATAAATCTTTTATTTCTATTCTGTTAACTTTTCTAACTTCCACCCCTTTTATCTTTGCATTTTCATTTCTGCCGATTATAAGCAAAAGACCTGCTGTTTTCTTGTATTTTCCTCTTCTTTTTCCTCTGCCTCCCCTTATCTTCTTTTTCTGCATTGCTATTTCTGTTAATTCACCAAATATTTTTTCCAAGGTTTTAAGAAAATCTTTTGCCTTCAATTTCAACATGCTTTCATCTATGACTATTGGCAATTTTTTATCTATTTTTTTATTTTCTAATGTTTTATATCTTTTTTTCAGCCATTCTTCTTTTGTTGTTGCGATTAAGGCACTTTTTATGGCTAAGGCCTTTTCTTTTTTATTCATCTTTTTTTCCACCATAAAATGCTCGGGTTTTGGCGCATGTACTCTTCTCCCCCCTCTCGTACTTGAGATACTTGCCCCTATCCAATAAAACTGGTCCCCTCTTCTCCACATAATTTTTCTCGGGACTCTGCTTATCCCATGGCCTGCTGCTGTCTTCCATTTTCTTCTGGCATGGCTTAATATTCCAGAGGCAGAATGCAGTTTTCCAGCCCATTCAAATGGGCCATAAGGCTGCATTTTTTTTGAAATTTCAAGATATTTTTGGCATAAATCCGCTCTCACCTCGCCAGAGAACCAGCTAGGCAAATCTATCTCTTTTAATTCCTGCCCTGTTTTACTTAGTACTTTTGCTTTTGTCATTTTATTTTGATATTATATTATCTTAACAAGTTCATAATTTTTCTTTTCCTGTTTTTTTGTTTTTCTTAGAGGAAATGTTAAAAGAATCTGTCTTTTTGCCGGCCCCTGTACACTGCCTAATACTATTGTGTACTCGCTGAGTATACTGCCATAATTTTTCCACCCCTGCTTTGGATTTATGTTTTTTTCTTTTATTTTTCCAAGCGCAAGTATTTTGTTGTTATAATGCACTCTTGTAAACATTCCTAACTGTCCTGCCATTGCAACTCTGAATGTTACAACATTAGGATGCCATGGCCCAAGACTGCCAGGATTTCTAACCCCTTTTTGAGATTTATGGCTTTTCTTTGATATTCCAAATCTTTTTATTGGTCCTGCATGCCCTTTTCCTTTTGTCAACCCTCTTAAATCGACAAGCTGCATGGGCTTGAATACTTCGCTTGCGGAAATTTCTTTGCCTATATTTTCTTTCACAAACTTAATCTTATCTTCTAATTTGCCAGCAAGCCCCATTTCTATAATGTCGGGGTTTTTTTTAACTGCTGTTTGTTTTGAAAGCGAATAAACAATTAATTTAATATCATTATACTCTTTTACATCTTCTATTCTTTTTCTCTCTTTTACCTTCGGCAACTTTACAATCCTTTTTAATTCTTTATCAATATTTTCAGCAAGCACCTCTTCTTTTACTTGATTATTTTTATAAAACCTGACAGAAAGTATTTTCATAGAAGGCAGTTCAATTATAGTCGCAGGAACCGAAATTTTTTTATCTTTTGTCAAAGAGTCTGGTGTTTTGTCCTTGACAATAACCGTCAACATACCAACCTTATAGCCGATAAATCCTAACAATCCAGAAATCTTGTTTCTTTCCCCAAGAACTTGCCAGTTTGCACTAGGTAAAAACCTTTCGGCTCTTTTCTTCGGCCAAAATTGAAGGCTTCCTACTCTTGGTTGATTTGATCTTGGCATGTTCTGTTCTGATTACATCTAATATATTTATCTTCATCCTACACCACACCTTAAAACCCTAAAAACAAGCAGAAAAATACGTTTATAAAGATTATGTTAGCTAAGCAATCAGCTCTTTTTCTACTTTTTTTTCATTGCCATCTGCTTCAATTTTTCTTATTATCTTTCCTTTTCTTTTTGTGAGAAGCCTTATTCTTTCAAAGTCATTTTCACCTTTAGGCATTATAAGCTCTGTGATAACATACTCATGGCTGACTTTTCCTTTTTTACATTCAGGGAAATCCCAAAAAAAAGAACTCTTAACATCATTCCAATATTTTTCTGCTATTTCAAGCTGGCAGAACTTATCATCGATTTTTGAATCTCCGGACTTTCCGGGCTTGGGCAGGTTTTTCTTTGTTTTTAATTCAAAACCGCCTCCTTGTATATCAAGCATGCAAAAATAAGAATTCTCTAGCAGTTCTTTTAATTGCTCACTACTCATATTTTGCTCATTGATATTATTCTCATGAAATAATCCCCCTTTTTTTGTTTCTGAATTTCCACTTATGCTGTTTTTGGACATTATAGAAGATATGTCTTCCTTGCTCAAAACTTTTCCAGATGCTTTTCCACACCCAAACTTTGCGGCGAGCGAAGCAAAGTCATTTGCATATTCAAAGCTTCCGCCTATCTTAACTTTCCCGGGAGTTTTTCTGAATACTGCCACTGCTCTTCCACTGAAATTTCCCTTACCAAATCTTACAAACTGCTTATGTATATTTTCATCAGTTTCGCCATCGAATATTTTTTTTATAAAACTCATACCTTTCTTTCATTGTTTTTCTTTATAAATTTAACCATCAAAAAGTCGCTGAGTGTTACTGACACTTAAAGGGTTAGTTTGTCGACTTTTGGATGCCAAGGAAACTTTCAGTTTCCGGGCCCAGAAAACCTGAGAGGTTTTCTTTGGTTCAGAAATGCATCACCTAAAGAGGTATGGTTTAAGCACATTTCTGACATCAAAAACTTTTATAAACATCCTATTACTTAACTTTTTATGGATGGAAAAAAGATAGGGTGGTATATAACTCTAGGGTTAGTCGCTATAATATTTGTGCTCACATTTCTTGTACTTAGGCCAATTTTTATGTCAATTGTTGCTGGCTTGATATTAACATATGTTCTTTACCCAGTTTATCTAAAAGTATTTGGTATAGTGAAAGAAAGAAATATAGCCTCTTTTATTGTTTGTCTTTTGCTCTTTTTATTTATTTTTATTCCTATATGGTTTTTGATGCCAATATTTGCAAGACAATTATTTGGAGTTTATATTTTTTTGCAGAATGCCAATTTCGCAGAAATACTCAAAGGCCTTTTCTCAGCTTCTCCAGAAATTTCTGCAGATTTTTATGCTTCAGCCAATACTTTTTTGAATAAATTTGCTACATCCTTATTAACAAGAAGCACTTCATTCATTCTGAATCTTCCAACACTGCTTTTCCATATGATGGCTCTTTTCTTAGTTTTGTTCTTTGCATTAAGAGACGGCAATAAGTTAAGAGAGTATGTAAAATCCCTTTCCCACCTATCCCCGGAAACAGAAGATATTTTATACAAAAAATTCAAATATTTAACAAACTCTATTTTATTTGGGCAAGTTGTAGTAGGAATAGTACAGGGACTTGTGACAGGACTCGGCTTCTTGATATTTGGAGTGCCGAATGCCCTAACTCTCACTATTGTAACAATGTTTGTTGGAATACTCCCTATAATTGGGCCTTGGCTTATCTGGGTCCCTGTAGACATCTTTTTATTTGTAGATGGGCGAACAGGCTCTGCAATCGGCCTTCTTATTTATGGTATTGTGATTATAAGCTGGGTGGACATGCTTGTAAGGCCATTTTTTGTTTCTAGAAAAGCAGAAATCAATCCAGGCATAGTATTTTTGGGCATGATAGGCGGCTTGTTTATTTTTGGAGCAATGGGCCTTGTTTTAGGGCCGTTAATTCTTGCATACTTCTTGTTAATCTTAGACTTTTATAGAACTAAAAAAATTTAAACTAATAAATGAGATTAAAAATTAAAGTCTTAAAGTTTTCAGCAGGCCGGCCGGTGGCAATAATAAGCGAGGCTTTGGCAGAAAAAGCAAGCATACATGTTGACAACAGAGTTTTAATAAAAAAGAATTCCAAAAGCATAGTTGCAGTAGTAGACGTTGCAAAAGAGTTTGTCGGAAAAGATGAGATAGCAGTTTCTTCAGAAATTGTTAACCAACTAAGTCTTGCAGAAGAGGATTATGTTATAATGGAACTTGCACCCAAACCAGAAAGTGTCTGGCTTATTCAAAAAAAATTAAGATGCGGCAAGCTTAATGAAAAAGAACTTGCTATGATTATGGATGACATCGCCAACCATGCATTGACCGAAGCTGAAATAGCATATTTTGTTGCTTCTGTTTATAACTGCAAAATGAACCTCAGCGAAGTGCATGATATGACTCTTGCAATTTTAAAAAGCGGCATGAGGCTTGGGTTAAAAGGAACTATAGTGGACAAGCATTCAATTGGAGGCATTCCCGGCAGAATCACACCCGTACTCGTATCTATATGTGCTGCTGCAGGCTTGACAATCCCCAAAACTTCTTCAAGGTCTATAACAACTCCTGCAGGAACAGCAGACGCAATGGAAACTATATGCAAAGTTGAATTTACCCTTTCAGAATTAAAAGAAATCATCAGAAAAACAAACGCCTGTCTTGTTTGGGGCGGGGCATTAAATCTTGCGCCAGCAGACGACAAAATCATACAGGTAGAAAAACTCCTTAATCTCGACCCAGAAGCCCAGCTTCTCGCAAGTATATTGGCAAAAAAACTTGCTGTAGGAGCCAAATATGTCCTTATAGATATTCCTTTTGGGAAAAATACAAAGGTTGATAAAAAAGCAGCTGAGATACTGGCCAATAACTTCAAAAAACTTGGGAAAAGTTTCAACCTTAAACTTGATTGTTTCTTGGAAAAAACAGAAGAGCCTCTTGGAAATGGGATAGGCCCTGTTTTAGAGATGAAAGATGTTATTAAAGTCTTAAGCCGAGAAAGCCCGTGTTATAAAATTGAGCAAAAATCCCTTGCTCTTTCTGCAAAACTCCTTGAAATGACAGGAAAAGCAAAAAAAGGAAAGGGTATAAGTCTTGCAACAGATATTTTAAACTCTGGCAGGGCTTTCGAGAAATTCAAGCAGATAATACAGGCCCAGCAAGGCAGCCTTGATAACATGAAAGAAACCAGGCTTAAGCACGACATTATAGCAGAGAAAAACGGCAAAATAAAAGAAATTAATGTTAAAAAAATAAATACTCTAGCAAGATTTTTGGGTTGCCCTGTAGACAAATCGGCTGGAGTTTATCTATATAAACATCTTAACGAAGCTGTTAAAAAGGGCGAGAAAATCCTTACGCTCTATTCAGAATCAGAAGCAGAACTTGAAGAAGGCCTCAAATTCTACAATAAATTTCAACCCTTACTAATAAGATGAGTAAAAAAACATCAAATATTCTGGAGGAAGTTCCAAGGAAAATAAAAATATTCATTTTTCTACTTGTATTCATTGTGGGTATAGGCGTACTAGGCTTTAAGTTCTTAGAAAAAGTTACCATAACACAAGCGGTTATAAAAACTGCAGAGTCATTTGCATTTATATTCAATGCAGAAGCCGGCCTGTCCAAATCTCTGGAAATTTTTCTTGCTTTATTTGGCGTATTTTTATTGTGGTGGATATTTTGGGGATTTTTTGATATTGTTTCAGAAGGGACACTTTCAGAATATTTAAAAACATCAAGGTTCTTTTCAAGATTGAGTAAAATGAAAAATCACTATATAATTGCAGGCGGTGGCCGGGTTGGTGAAGAAATGGCCCAAAGCTTTTCTAAATCTAAAAAGCCGTTTATTATGATTGAAAAAGATGAAAATAAAGTAACAAAGCTGAAAAAGAAAGGTTTTTCTGTCTTGTGTGGAGATGTCGAAGAGCCGGATGAAGAAATCTTAAAGCAGGCCAATGTCAAGGATGCAAAAGCCATAATTCTTGCAATGCCTGAAACAGAGAAAAATTTGCTTGTTACTCTAATGGCAAAAGAAATTAATCCAGAAATAGATGTTTATGCTCGTGCTGACAACTCAGCATTCGTAAGCAAGCTGAAGAAAGCTGGAGCCAAGACAGTAATAGTGCCAGAAGTTGCAGCAGCTGAAAAACTTCTAAAAGAGTTTGATTAAAACTTTCTTCGGTAAGTTATAGTATTGCTAACTCTAGAAGGGGTGACTTGTTAGGGGGACGTTAGTCCACATACGAACGCAGCCGCCAGGAGTCGAACACTTCAACTTTTTGAATTTTCTTGAAGTTGAAGTCGCCGCGGGCTACTTTAATCTAGTAAGAGTTAAAGTTACCACAAATTTA